>Ga0315289_10001986_pt1 | contig 31733 bp, 30 predicted proteins | sample YL17G11_40_MG_FD_203452 | JGI IMG/M metagenome (GOLD analysis project Ga0315289, IMG submission 203452) | Sediment microbial communities from Yellowstone Lake, YNP, Wyoming, USA - YL17G11_40 | ecosystem: Environmental > Aquatic > Freshwater > Lake > Sediment | place: USA: Wyoming | collected... | reverse complement strand
CAGGTTCATCTCCTCGCGCGCCTTCTTCACCGCCTGCAGCTCCAGCTTGAACGCTTCCCGGTATTGAGGCGAGACGTAGCGAGAGCAGCCCCGCCATCCGATCATGGGGTTGGCCTCCTGCGGCTCGAATTTCTCACCGCCAGGCATGGAGCGGTACTCGTTGGTCTTGAAGTCCGATAGGCGCAATATGATCGGGCGGGGGAAGAACGCCTTTCCCACGATTCCGATGCCCTCCGCCAACTTGTCCACCAGTTCTTGTGATCGGCCTTTCTCCATCATGGCCTGGGGGTGCTCCTGCACGAAGGAGGTGAAGAGGAACTCGATGCGCATCAGCCCTACCCCGGAGACAGGAAGCTTGGAGTATTCCTCCGCCTTGTGGGGGATGCCCACGTTGAGCATGATCTTGGTGCCGGTGACTGGGACGCTCGCTGCCGCCATCATCATAGGGGCGGTCTCAGCCTTCTTCTCTTCCGCTCCCTCGAACACCAGGCCGCGAGTTCCGTCGACGGTGATGAGCATGCCGTCGCTCAATTTCTCCGTCGCCTCCCTGGTGCCGACGATGCAAGGAGTGCCTAGCTCGCGCGCCACGATGGCCGCGTGGCAGGTCATGCCTCCCTCGTCGGTGACGATGGCCGCGGCTCTGGTCATGGCGGGCACCATGTCCGGCGAGGTCATGACCGTCACCAGCACATCGCCCTTCTTGACCACATCCAGGCTCTCATCCTCCTTCAGTACGCGGACCGGTCCGGAGGCCACTCCCGGGCTGGCCGCCAATCCCTTCAGTAGGACTTTGATCGCCTGCTTCTCCTCTGGCTTCGCTTCCTTGCCCTTCATGCCGTTCACCTTCCCTGCCTTTCCGTTCGCGCTGAGGGTCGTCACAGGCCTTGCCTGCACGACGTAGAAATCTCCATCCTCCAGGCACCACTCGATGTCCATCGGCTTGTTGTAATGTAGTTCGATCTGGTTCCCCACGTCCGCGATCTCCAGGATCTGCTCATCGCTGAGCTTCTGCGCCTCCGCGATATTGGCGGGGACGTCCTGCTTGATCGTTTCTCCGGTCTTCCCGCGGACCAGTTTCCAGGTCTGCTTCGAGATCCTCTTGCTGATGATCTTGGTATGGAACTTGTCCACCACGTAGGTGTCAGGGGTGACCTTGCCGCCCACGATGGACTCTCCCAATCCATAACCGGCCTCCACGATGATGTGCGGAAGCTCGGAGCTCGGATCTACGGTGAACATGATGCCGGCGACCTCTGAATTTATCATCTTCTGCACCACCACTGCCAGCTTCACCACCGAGTGCTCGAAGCCCTTGGAGTGGCGGTAGGCGATGGCCCGGGGCGTATAGAGCGAGGACCAGCACTTCCTTACCTTGTCGATGAGGTCGTCTGGGTCCCCGATGTTGAGGAAAGTGTCCTGTTGGCCCGCGAAGCTCGCCGTCGGCAGGTCCTCGGCGGTGGCGCTCGACCTCACTGCCACCAGGCCAAGCTTCTTCTTGCTTTCGAACATGGAATGGAATTCCTTCAGGACCTCGAAGCGGAGGTCGTCCGGGACCTTGGCATCCTCGAAGGCCTTGCGGATCTTGATCGAGGTCTCCTGCAACGAGCTCTCCGAGGTGACGTCCACTTTCTGCATCAAAGCCTCGATCTTGCTGGTCAGTCCGTTCTTCTCCAGGAAGTAGTCATAGGCTACGGTGGTGAGCACGAATCCGCTCGGGACGTCGAATCCCGCAGAAGTAAGCTCCCCCAGGTTCGCGGCCTTTCCACCGGCAATGGGAATATCATTGACTCCCAGTTCTGCGATGCTCATTATCCTCTTCATTGTCTCACCTCGGATCAAGAAGGGGTTTGACTCGCAGGGACTGCGGGAAGCCGCATCCCAAGCTTCCGATAGCGGTTAGGTCGAATAAACTCATTGGTAATAACCTTAATGCAGTAGCAGGGTAGGTCAGATATATTTATATGCAAACATGTTGAATAATTTACCAGCTGATATCCGCTATCGTTCGCAAAGGCTCTGAACCTGCTTGGGTTCGTTGGGCGAGGGAAGGTCGGGCAAAGGAATCCGTTTCCTTCATCTTGGCTATTCTTTTCATCACTATCGAGGCAAAAACGAATCGTTAATCATTGTTTTGTCTACGTTTTCAAGCGATTTAATGTGTGCTTTCGTAAAGCAACCTGTGATACATTCAAATATCATCATCGATTTCAGGAATGACAGCGCGCGGGGGTTTGATTTGAGCACGGTCGAGATTCGATGGCACGGCAGGGGTGGCCAAGGCGTGGTGACTGCGAACGAGATCCTGGCGGGAGCGGCCTTGCGCGAAGGAAAATACATCAAGGCCTTCCCGGAGTTCGGGCCGGAAAGGATGGGAGCGCCCATCCGGGCGTTCGCGCGCATCTCCGACCGCCCCATCAACGTGCACAGCCAGGTGTACTATCCCGACTATGTGGTGGTCTTGGACCCGACCCTCCTGAGCAGCCCCATGATCAGAGAGGGGCTGAAGGAGAAGGGGGCGTTGATCGCCAACTATGGCGAAGGAAATGCCAAGTTGCACACCCTTCTGGACAATGGTTTCCCTGTCCACTCGGTGAACGCCACCAGGATATCTATGGAGGAGATCGGCAAGCCCATGGCCAACACGGCCATGCTGGGCGCTTTCGTCCGCATCTCCAAGTTGGTAGACATCAAGACGGTGACCTCGGAGCTGGCGGCCAAGTTCGCTGGCAAGTTCAACCAAGAGGTCATCAACAAGAACGTGCGGGCGGTCGAGCGGGCGTATGAGGAGGTGCAGTGAATGGTGAACGAGAAGGCCAGCGAGCTGACCGAGGGAGCGATGATCACCGAGCCCGGAAGCTCGCGCAAGTACAAGACGGGCGACTGGCGCTCCAAGAGGCCAGAGTGCGACGAGGACAAGTGCACCAATTGCCTCATCTGCTGGATATACTGTCCCGATAACAGCGTAATCGTAGAGAAGGGAAAGCGAGTCGGTTTCAAGCTCACTCATTGCAAAGGCTGCGGCATCTGCGCGAACCAGTGTCCGGCCAAGGCGATCACCATGAAGGAGGAGGTGGCGTAGATGCAGAACGTGGCCATGAACGGCGATCAGGCGATCGCACTGGCATGGAAGCAGATCGACCCGGACGTGGTGGCGGCGTACCCCATCACCCCCCAGACCATCATCGTAGAGGCGTTCTCGGAGTTCGTTGCCGACGGTCTAGTGAACACCGAGTACGTGTGCGCGGAGTCAGAGCACAGCGCCATGAGCCTGTGCATCGGTGCATCCGCTGCCGGAGCGAGGGTAGCCACTGCAACCGCATCTGCTGGTCTGGCGTTCATGTGGGAGACGCTCTACATCGCCTCGAGCATGAGACTCCCCATCGTAATGGCGGTGGCGAACCGTGCGCTCAGCGGACCGATCAACATCCATTGCGATCACAGCGATGCCATGGGTGCCCGGGATTCGGGCTGGATCCAGCTCTTCGGGGAGAACGTGCAGGAGGCCTACGACGACTCGTTGATGGCGTTCCGCATCGCCGAGCATATGGACATCCGGCTACCGATCATGACCTGCCTGGACGGGTTCATCGTCACCCACTCGCTGGAGCGGCTCGAGACGCTTCCCGATGACGTGGTCAAGAAGTTCGTGGGCGAGTTCAAATGGAAACGCTCCCTGCTGGACATCAAGAACCCCACCACCATGGGTCCGTTCGACTGGACCGACTACTATTTCGAGCACAAATACCAGCAGGCGGAGGCGATGAAGCGCGTTCCCGCGGTGGTCAAGAGCGTGAGCGAGGAGTTCGCCCGGCTGAGCGGCAGGAAGTACGACCTCATCGAACCGTACAAGCTGGACGATGCCGACTACGCTTTGGTGGCCATGGGCTCGACCGCCGGCACCCTCAAGGAAGTGGTGGATGGACTGCGGGCGGAGGGCAAGAAGGTAGGCAGCTTGAAACTGCGGCTGTTCCGGCCATTTCCCGCGGAGGAGTTGGCCAAGACCCTAGAAGGCCTGAAGGGAGTGGCGGTGCTGGACCGAGCGCTGAGCATCGGCGCGGCCGGTCCGATATTCCCCGAGCTCCGTTCAGCGTTGTTCGAGGCGCCCAAGAGGCCACGCATCACCAATTACATCTATGGATTGGGAGGGAGGGACATCAAGCCGGAGGAACTGCGCACGGTCTATGATCAGCTGATGCATAACCAGGGTGAGACGGTCAACTACCTGGGGGTGAGGGCGTGACCGTCACCAGCCTCAAGTTGCTCTCCGAGCGTGAGGACCGCTATGTGGAAGGCCACCGCCTATGTGCTGGCTGCGCAGAACCGATCATCGCTCGGCAGATACTCATGGCCACGGACAAGCCCGTGGTGGTGTCGAACGCCACCGGTTGCTTCGAGGTCTCTTCCAGCATCTATCCCTACACCTCGTGGAACGTGCCCTGGATACACAGCGCCTTTGAGAACGCCGCCCCGACCATCGGAGGGGTGGAAGCGGCATACAACGCCCTCAAGCGGAAGGGAAAGATCACCGAGGACATCCGCTTCCTATCCTTCGGCGGCGATGGGGCGACCTACGACATAGGCTTCCAGGCGATCTCCGGAGCGATAGAGAGGGGTAGCCACTTCCTGTACGTATGCCTGAACAACGAGGCCTACATGAACACCGGCATACAGAGGTCCGGCGCCACCATGAGGGGAGCGCAGACCACCACCTGTCCAGCCGGTACGTGCGTTCCAGGGAAGAAGGAGTTCCCCAAGGACCTGACCAGGATCATCATCGCCCACGATCTTCCCTATGCTGCCCAGGCCTCGCCGCACAACTACAAGGACATGATCGAGAAGGCGGCCAAGGGCTTCGAGGCCAACGGACCGGCGTTCATAAATGTGGTCGCACCCTGTCCGCGCGGCTGGCGCTTCGACTCCGCCAAGACCATCGAGATCTCCAAGCTGGCGGTGGAGACGTGCATCTGGCCGCTGTACGAGTTCGAGAACGGTACCTGGAGGCTGACGGGCGAGAGCAAGCGCATCGCCGGTGGGGACAGGAAGAAGCTACCGGTGAGCGATTGGCTCAAGTCCCAAGGAAGGTTCGGCCATTTGACCAAGGAGAAGTGGTCCTATGTGGCCGAAGAGATACAGGCCAACGTGGACAAGAAATGGGAAGAACTCCTCAAGCTCTGCAAGCAGTGAACGCATCCTCTGGCGGGTGATTTCCTATTCCGCCAGAGGACGTTCCGCTCTTTATCCATTCTCTGAGCAATCAATGAATACTCGGTGCTCCGTCTTGTCGACATTCGGTGAGAACCAATGGATTTCATGGACCTAGTCAACACTCGGAAGAGCGTTCGAACATACACTGACCAGTCGGTGGAGGAGGAGAAGATCGCCACGATCTTGGAGGCGGCGAGATTGGCGCCCTCTGCTGTTAACTGCCAACCTTGGCAATACATCGTCGTCAAGGAGAAGACGACCATCGAGAGGATCGCCGATGCCTCAATGATCAACTCCTGGCTCAAGAAGGCGCCTTGCGTCATAATCGCCTGCGCTGACCCGAACGTGGACCATACGGTCAATGGCATGGACTACTATCTGGTCGACCTGGCCATCTCCATGGAGCATCTCGTCCTCGCAGCCACGGAACTGGGTCTGGGCACATGCTGGCTCGCCGGCTACGATGAAGGCAAGGTCCGGTCGATACTGGGCATCCCGGAGAAGATGAGGGTGGTGGCCATGACCCCACTTGGTTATCCGGCAGAGAAGGAGAGCATCGGGGGCGGCCTCCGGAAGACGTTGGCAGGGAGCAAGAAACGAAAACCGATGGAGGAGATGCTCCACCGCGAGAAATGGTGAGCCTTTCGGGCATTTCTCGCCCTGGCCCGCTTAAAAGGGAGACGATCCAATTCTTGGTCAGTTGAGAAGAAGTACTGCGTCCCTAGCCTTCTTGCTGCGATGCTAGGAGCTCCTCCCAGAGCTTGAGCGTCTCTCGGGCGTCCTCTTCATCCACTGTCTGGATGGCGAAGCCCGCATGCACGACCACGTAGTCTCCCATCCTCGCCTCCACCAGCGAGACGTTCGTTTCGCGCTGCACGCCACCGAAGTCAACGACCGCTATATCGCCTTTGATAGAGACGATCTTACCCGGGATAGCAAGACACATCGATCGACCTCACGAGGACATGATCTTCAATATGGCTTCCGCAAGCTGGCCGTCGCAGGCTAGGAGGGCTTCCACGGCCTTCTCCCGGCTCACCCCGGTCTGGTCCATGACCAGTTTGATGTCCTCCTCGAGGACCGTTGGGCCGGAAGGTGCAGGGACGGCAGCGGTTTTCGATGGCGTTGCCGCCAGGGGCACGACCTCCACCTCTCCAACGATCTGGAAGGTCTTCTGGCCCTGCATCTCCACGATCGTGACGGACGCGTCCTTGATGATGTACTGCGTGGTCTTGGTGCGGACCACCACCTCGGAGACGTCCTCGAGCTCCTCCGTCTTTATCCCAAGCTTGCGCATCGCTTGCTTGACCTGACGGGGGTTCATTCGCCCCATACCTGGCATCATGCTATCGGCTAAGTGATTGAGGGACGGCTATTAAAGCCTTCTAAGATTCGTTGCGCGCCTTCTCTCAGGAAATGGAATGAAGAGATGGAAGGTGGTCCCCGAGAGGCTCGGGGATCCGTTCTCGTCTACAAGGTCTTAAGGTACTTCTGGTGCTCCCAGTCGGTGACCCAGGCACGGTACTGGTCCCACTCCTCAGTCTTGATATGCATGTAGTGGTTGAAGATGTGGTCGCCCAGAGTCTCTCTCATCAGCTTGCTCTGGGAGAAGACCTCCAAGGCATCGCCCAGGCTCTCAGGCAGGCTGTCGATCTTGAGCTTCTTGCGTTCCTCTCGGCTCATGTGGTAGATGTCGCGCTCCACAGGCTCCGGCGGAAAGAGGTCCCGCTCCATGCCGTCCAAACCGGAGGCGAGCATGACCGCGAACTGCAGATACGGATTGCCGGCGGGGTCCGGGTTGCGAAGCTCCACTCTCGCCCTTCCTCCCCTTCCGGCCGGGACCCGGATCAAGGCGCTCCGGTTCATGTTGGCCCAAGATATGTAGCACGGCGCCTCGTAGCCAGGCACCAACCGCTTGTAGGAGTTGACGTGCGAGGCCAGAATGACGCAGTTGTCTCGGGCATGGACCAGCAGGCCGCCCATGTACTTCAGGGCCATATCGCTCAATCCGTACTTGCCGCTCGGGTCGTCGAAGGCGTTGCGGCCGTCCACGGTCGCCATGCTCTGGTGCACATGCATGCCCGAACCGTTGATTCCGAACAGCGGCTTGGGCATGAAGGTGGCGTATAATCCGTACTGAGCGGCGATGATCTTGACGCCCAGTTTGAGGGTCATCATCCGGTCCGCCATGGTGAGGGCGTTCTGATAGCGCAGATCGACCTCCAGCTGTCCTGGCGCCACCTCGTGGTGCGAGGCTTCCATGTCGAAGTGCATGGCGTCAAAATTGAGCATGATGTCCTTGCGCACCATCTCGCCCGCGTCCAAGGGCATGAGGTCGAAATAACCGCCCGAATCGGCGGGCTGCAGGACGGGACAACCGTCCTCGTCCATCTTGAAAAGGAAGAACTCGAACTCCGGGCCGACGTTGAAGGTGAAACCCCTCTCCTTCGCCTTGGCTATCATCTTCTCCAGAACCCAACGGGGATCGCCTTTGAACCGGTTGCCCGAGTGGTCGGAGATGGTGCACATGAAGCGCGCCGTCTTCATCGGGCCGTCGCAAGTCCACGGGTAGATCTGGAACGATTCGAGGATGGGGTTCGCCCGCATGTCCGATTCTTCGATGGTGGCGTATCCCAAGATGGAAGAACCATCGATGAATACGCCCTCGTCCATCGCCCGGTCCAGCTTGGTGATCGGAATGGACACGCTCTTCACGTTTCCGAGTATGTCGGAGAACTGCATCTCGATGAAGCGTACTTCCTCGTCCTTGACCACCTTGAGGATGTGCTCCTTGGCCTCATTCAACGTCTTCGGCGAAGTCATGGAAAACGCCTATCTTGGAGAGAGTAGAAGAACATTTCCATTCGCTCCCAGGTTCGCATGCATGCGATCGTGCTGAGGTCACGTCAACGGCAACCTAGCCTTGAGTGCCTCCAACGCCTTGGCCACGGCTTCCTCCCCCTTCTCTGGAGGCGCCCCGCCTCCTGAGGCGAAGCTCGTGCTTCCGCCGCCCTTTCCACCCACGGAACGCAGAGCGGCGTGCAGCACGTCCCGGCAGTCGACCTGGAGGTCAGGCGAGGCGGCCACCACCAGCAGCACGCGCTCATCCATCGAGGCCAGGACCACCGCGGTCAGAGGTTGCTTGGTGTGCTCGTTGGCAGCATCCATCAGCGTGCGTTTGTCGATATCCTGGAAAGCGCCGTGGAGGATGCGGACCTGGCCATGGATATCGGGCTTGAGCTCGGCCAGTACCTGTTTGGTATAGCCTTTGAGCGCGATGCGCATCTTCTCTGCCTCCGTCCCCAGGTTGTCGAGGGCGTGGATCAGGTCCTCGGGAACCGCCCCCAGGATATCCGCTCCCTGCAAAGCCAAGGTGGAGAGGCGAAGTGCGCTCTCCATCGCCTGCTTTCCGGTCTCGAACTCTATCTCAACGTCCCCTGATGGCTTTGCGGACGTGAGCCTCGTGACCAAGAGCATGCGCAGCTCCCGCGTGTTCTGGATGTGCACACCGGCGCAAGCGGCCTTGTCGATCTCCCCGATGGAAACGATGCGCACCTTCTCCCCGTGGATGCGGTCGACTTTGATGCGGATCTCTCTGAGCACCTCGCTGTCCTTGGCCGCCCATGTCTCGGTCACCGGGAGCTGGGCGGCGATGGCTGCGTTTGCCTCCTCTTGAACTCGGGAAAGAAGACTCCAGTTCACATCCCCATTGACCACGAAGCACTTCTTCTTGGGCGTGATGGCGATCTTCACCAGCTCGATCTCCGGGTTGATCTTGCTCAGGGCACTGAAGAGCAGATGCTCCCCGGTATGGCCGCGCATCAGATCGTGACGTCGCTCCCAATCGATTTCGCACTCTACTCTCTGTCCAATGGTGAAGGCATGGTCCGGCACCTTGTGCCTGACCTCTTCGCCACCCTTGACCTCTTCCACATCCAGGTCCTCGATCCATCCCCGGTCCGTGTCCTGTCCTCCCCCTCCTGGGAAGAAGGCGGTGCGGTCCAGAACGATCCAGTCACCTTCCACCCTTAGTACGGTGGCATCGAAGCGCGTGAGATACGGGTCGGATTCGTAGAGGAGACGGGTGCTCATGCTAGCCTGAAGGTCGTTTCCACAGAAAAGGGTTTTAGTTGGATGATCCAAGCGGAAACCTTGCTGGGAAACTGACATATATCGAGGTGCTCATCTCACAACCGGCCCCGAGGTGGGGGTGCCATGTGCCCATCATCTTCCCTCGATGAGTTGGATCAGCGTATCATCCAGGAGCTATGTGTGTCCAGTCAAGGCTCTTACAGGCAGATCGCCAAGCGGCTGGGGGTCCATCCCACCACCCTGATCCAGAGGGTGAAGAATCTTGAAGAGCTGGGCATCATCCACTGCTACCGGGCGCATGTGGACTATCTGAAGCTAGGTTACGAGTTCATGGCCATCGTCCACATCTACGTGGAGGGCGACCTCATGGAGGTAGAGCAGAAGGTGAAGGCGCTCAAGAACGTGGTGGCGGTCTTCGATGTCACAGGGGAATGTGACTCAATAGCCTGGGTGGCGTGCAAGAGCCGGGAGGAGTTCAGCGCCGTGGTCAAGTCCATGCTGCAGATAAAAGGGGTCAAGAAGACCAACACCTATGTGGTGCTGAACATCATCAAGGATCCGTTCCAGTTCCATCCGGAGTTCGAGCCTTTCAAGGACGACCTGCGGCGATGATGCCTTTTTCCAGATGTTGACCGTGCACATCCCTAGCGTGGCACGAAGTAGCGAAGTGTTTAATAGAGTCCTGCCCTTAAGGGCGATGGCTTAGCAAGCATGAGTTCCAGAGGCCTGTGGACATGATGCGCACACACGATTGTGGGATGCTGAAACCGGAGGACCTCGGGAAGCGAGTCACTTTGGCGGGTTGGGTGCGCTTCCGCCGTGATCATGGCGGAGTGCTCTTCTTCGACCTGGCCGATAGTCATGGGACCACCCAGCTGGTCTTCGACCCCGAGGCGCTGAGCGAGAAGATCGACAAGCGAAGCCTCTCGGCGGAACTCAATACCTTCGGTCGCGAGTGCGTGATCCAGGTCACGGGCGTCGTGAGGAAGAGGGTCCCGGGGACGGAGGACCCTAGGAATCCCACTGGCACGGTGGAAGTGCTCATCGAGCAGGCGAAGCTCCTAAACAAGGCCAGACCTATCCCGTTCGAGGTGGCAGAGCAGAAGAACTCCCAACTGCCGAACGAGGACCTGAGGATCAGATATCGTTACCTGGACCTGAGGCGGCCGCAGATGATCTCTAATCTGCGCTTCCGCCACCAGCTCATCTCCGGTGCCCGTGAGTACTTGGACAAGAGCGGTTTCATCGAGGTGGAGACACCGATGCTCACCCGGAGCACCGCCGAGGGTGCCCGGGATTTCCTCGTGCCTTCGCGCATCCAGCCCGGGCATTTCTACGCTCTGCCGCAATCACCGCAACTGTTCAAACAGATGCTGATGGTCGGAGGGGTGGAACGCTACTACCAGGTGGCCCGCTGCTTCCGGGACGAGGATTCTCGCGCTGATAGGCAGCCGGAGTTCACCCAGTTGGACGTGGAGCTCTCCTTCGTCGAGGAGAAGGATGTCCATGCGGTCATAGAGAACATCCTGGTGCACGTTTGGCGCCGGCTGTTCGAGAAGGAACTCATCACCCCCTTCCCTAGGCTTGGCTACCATGACGCCATGGCCCGCTTCGGCACCGATGCGCCGGACGTGCGCTTCGGGCTGGAGCTGAACGACGTCACCGACATCGTCAAGCAGGCGAAATACGAGGTCTTCCGCAACATCTTGAAGAAGGGAGGGGTCGTGGTCTGCCTGAACCTCAAGCGGTCCCTGGTTCGCGAGAAGGACGCGGACTGGGGCGGCGTTGGACGGAAGGAAGTGGATCGCCTCATCGACTGGGCCAAGCAGCAAGGCATGGGCGGCCTCACGTGGATGAGGGCGACCCCAGACGGCCTGGAATCGAACATCGTGAAATACTTCGCGGAAGAGGTCCGTGAGGCTCTGGCCCAGAAGATGGACGCGGAGCCGGGGGACCTCCTGCTGTTCCTGGCCGGTCCCCGCATGCAGACCCTGAAGGCCGGCGGAGCGCTGCGCATGAAGCTGGCCCGAGACAACGGACTGCTGGAAGGGAAGGACCATCAGTTCGTATGGATCGTGGATTGCCCCATGTTCCAGGTCGACCCGGTCACCGGAAGACTGTCATCTTTCCACCATCCTTTCGTTCGACCGGTGCAGGGCGACATTCCGCCCTCCGGGGACATGGCCAATGTCATAGGCATGTCCTATGACCTGGTCCTGGATGGGAGCGAGATCGGCAGCGGCTCCATCCGCAATCATGACGCCGAGGTGCAGCGCCAGGTGTTCCGCCTGTTGGGCATGAGCGAGGAGGGCATGCAACGGGAGTTCGGCTTCTTCCTGGAGGCGCTGGAGTACGGAGCGCCCCCGCACGGCGGCATCGCCCTGGGCTTGGACCGACTAGTATCGATCCTGCTAGGCTGCGAATCGATACGCGACGTCATCGCCTTCCCCAAGAACAAGCGCTTCCAGTCGCTGGTCGATGGCGCCCCGGCCAAAGTGGACCAGGCGAAGCTCTCCGAGCTCATGCTGCTCTCCCTGGCCGAGGAAGAGGAGAAGAAGGAAAGGATCGAGGACGATTAGGGCGGAAGGTCAGAGCCGTCTCTCTATCTCCTTCCTCACCGCTTCCACGATCTCCTGGGAGTTATACTTGCCTTTGGAAGCCTTCATCACGTGTCCGATCACGGCGTTGGAGGCCTTGGGGTTCGAGGCGTAGTCCTTGACCACGTTCGGGTGCTCGTCCAGATACTGGGAGATGAGCGAATCCAGGAGCGTGTCCTCTACCGCGCAGGAGATGTCCTCCGGGCACTCGCCCGCGGCGATGGCGGATATCCTCCTCCGGCCCTCGGAATCGGTGATCTCCCGGTCGGCGACCTGAGACACCACCCGCACCACATCCCCGATCACCTTCTCGGTCAAGCGTGGCTCGATGGAGCTCCAATGGGATGAGATGGGTCCGAGGGTCCAGGTCATCGCCAGTTCCGGGTCCACCTTCTCCGCCAGGCGCTCGAACAGCTCCGCCATGGCCATGGAGGTGATGACGATCTGCTTGGCCTTGTCGAAATCCACCACGTAGTGGCCGGCGAGGCGCTGCGCCATTCTCAAAGGGGTCTCGGAGGTGGTGAGGACGGAGGCCACCTTCAGCAGGTCGAAGGTGCCCAGGTCCGGCTCGCCGATGTAGCCGTAGTCCTCCTCCGTTTCCTTCTCCCGGGCGGAGAGGGTCACCTTGCGCTCCTCGTTGTAGCGACGGGTCTCGCGCACTACCTTCACGCCCGCCTCGAGCATCTTCGCCTGGCGACTGGCTTCGAACTTCAAGGCTCGTTCCAGATTGCGCATCCCTTGGATGTTCTTGACCTCCACCCGCTCCTCGCCTACAGAGATGTTCGCGTCCACCCGCACCGTCTGCTCGTCGCTGGCCGTCGTTCCGATGATGTGCCTCAGCTCCACCAGAATCTCGGTGATGAACGTTCTTGCTTCGTCTGGCGAGGACATGTCCGGGGCGGTCACGATCTCCACCAATGGGATGCCGCTCCGGTTGTAATCGATGAGCGAGACCTCCTCTCCGGACTTGCCCACCCGTTTGATGCGGCCCGGGTCCTCCTCCAGATGCACACGCCAGATGCCGATCCGCTTGCCCCTGGAATGGAAATGCCCGTCAGTGCCCAGTGGAGAATCGTACTGAGTGATCTGGAAGTTCTTGGGCAGGTCGGGATAGAAGTAGGTCTTGCGGGAGAACCAGATGGTCGGAGTGATCTGGCAGTTGAGGTACTGGGCGATCTGCACCCCCATCTCGAGCGCCCTCCGGTTCAACGCCGGCCTCGAGCCTGGGAAGCCTAGGCAGGTGGGACAGATGGATGAGTTGGGTTCCTCGGCGGAGGTGGCGCAGGAGCAGAAGAGCTTGGACCGGGTGGGCAGTTGCACGTGGATCTCCAGCCCTATCTTCACCGACATACCTCCGGGAACCTGAACTGGAAGCCCTTCGACCAGGACTCCGCGATTTCGAGGAGTCCGCCTTCTTCCCAATGAGGGGCGACGAACTGCATGCCCATCGGCAAAGCGTCAGCATAGCCACAGGGCAGCGAAAGATGAGGCAACCCCGCCAGGTTCGGCGGCACGGTGAGGAAGTCCGCCTGGTACGCTTCGAGGGGTCGCATCTTCTCTATCTCGCTGAAGCGAGGTGCCACGAAAGGCATGGAGGGGGTGAGCACCAGGTCCGAACGTCCGAAGACGTTCTGGTACTCAGAGATGACCAGCTGCCTTACGGAAAGCGCTTTCATGTAATAGCGATCACGATATCCGACCATTCGTGCATAGGTGCCCAGCAGGATCCTCCGCTTGGCCTCCCGGCCGAAATGCTCTGAGCGGACCTCGGTGAAGAAGTCGTTGTAATGCTGCGAGATGGAACCGCCCCGCACGCCGAAACGCATGCCACAGTAGCGGGCGAGGTTGGTGGAGGCCTCCGAGGTCGCGAGCACATAATAGGCGGAGAGGGCGAACCGCAGCGACGGCATGTCCACCGGTATGATCTCGACGCCCTGTTCCTCCAGGCGCCCAAGGGCGTGCTCGAATCCCTCTTCCACTTCCGGGCTGAGGTTCTGCAGGGCCTGCTTCGGCACCGCCACCGTGCGGATGCTCCTTCGCTCCAGTCGAAGGGGAGGTTGCGCACAGGACGTGGGGTCCTTGGGATCAGCACCTGAGATTATGGGAAGGAAGCGCCTGAGGTCCTCCGACCGACGGACCAGCAATCCCACTTTGTCCAGTGAGTTGCCGTAGTCGATCAGGCCGTAGCGCGATATCCTTCCGTAGGTTGGGGTGAGGCCGAAGACCCCGCAGAAGGATGCGGGACAGGAAATGGAACCGCCGGTGGAGACGCCGAGAGCGATGTGCCCGTCAAGCATACAAGCGGCCGCTGCCGCTCCGCCGCTGGAGCCGCCGCACGCCCGCTCGAGGTCGAAAGGGTTCCGAGGAATGCCGTAGCCGGAGTTGGTGCAGAACGTGCCGAACCCGAACTCGTCCATGTTCGTCTTTCCCAGGAGCACGCCTCCCGCGGCTCTCAGCTTCGCAACTGGCGTGGCGTCGAAAGGGGGGCGGTATCCTTCTAGGATGCGCGAACCCGCCCGGGCCTGGAAGCCTTTCGCGCACAGATTGTCCTTGGCTGAGAAATGAAAGGGCGGCGGATAGCCCTGAGCCTCCTCCAAGCTGGGAGATATCTCTGAGAACGCCAGGTATCGTTCGTTGAGGTCTCGCAGTTTGTCCAACGTAGGAAGGCAGCTCATGAAAGGCGGGGCCCCCTCACCAGGTCCTGATAGATGTCCATGGAGTCACGGAGGCCATCGGCGTCCACGTCCCTTGCTTCGACGTCCTCGCGCAGCACATCGTGTACGGGCACGGGATTGAAGTCGTGCTCGCCCCCGCTCGGTGCCTCATCCAGCACTGCCATGTATGCCAGCACCTCCTCCAGGTCCTGGGCGAACTGCCTCTCTTCCTCATGAGACAGCCTCAGCCGGGCGATCCTGGCGACGTTCCTCACCGTGTCGACGTCCATGCGACTCAATCCTCTTCCCTTGCCATGCAGGCATGGCCCAGAAGACTGAGATGATTATTGCGAGGCCGTATAAAACCCTTGTCAGAACGTGGCACAGACGGGCCAACCGCACCCTCTTGAGCATCGTTCATCAGTTGGCAATTGAAGATCGGTCCGGACCAACACTATGCCACTCCCCGGACGGATCAGCATCAAACAGGTCGGTTCGGATGAATACGTTTATGAGGAAAAAATCCGTTCAATGGTCAGGTGCCAAGATGGAAGAGTCTATGAAGCTCATCGAGCAAGCTCACCAGCACATGAACAACGGGGAGTATCAGCAAGCGTTCTCCAAGTTCGAGAAGGCGATCAAGACCAACCCGAACAACCCCGAGGCCTACTACGGCAAGGCGGAAGCCGGGGTTCTTCTTTCCAAGGTCAGCGTGGAGGATGTCATCGTCCTCTACAAGAAGGCCATATCGCTGGACCCAGGGAATCCCTTCTACTATTCATCGCTGGGCGCCTTCTGCATCGACGCCGGGCAGTTCAACGAGGCCGAGGCCGCCTACAACAAGGCAGCGGAGGTCGACCCGGACAACGCTCCTCACTACTACAGCGAGTTCGGGGTCGAGTATCATCGCCGGGCGCCGGAGGTCATGGAGCAGTTCCTGGACGATTCCACCAGGGCCATGATCGCCAAGAAGTCCCTCAAGTACCTGCTCAAGTCCATCGGCCTTGATGAAGAGAAGGCGAAAGCGCTGCTCTGACGGCTTCGGCCAGAGGTCAACTTCCATCAATGAAGCAGCTCGGGAGAGCCCTTCCTATGCTCGCCGTTCCGACGTTCCTGTGCCGGGATGCAATACGAGCACACCTTGGCCTGTGGATAGTAGTGGTCCTGGCAGACCAGCCTCCCGCACAAGGAACAGGTGTTCTGGGCAGGCTTGCCACAGATCATGCAAAGCCCAACCGTCTCCATACCTGAAATCCTACGCCGGGCGAGGGTATCAAGGTTTCTGCCCTGCACGTCTCTCTTGCTTCTAGAGTGATAGCAGCAGAGAGATCGCGCCCACCAGCAGGATCTGGTGTAGGAAGTAGATGATCAAGGCGTGCCGACCCAGCCAGGTCATTGCCCGCAGCGGTGGTGAACGAACATCATTTCGGAGCTGATAGCGTCGCGTGCCATCAGGATAGGCCCAGCGGCCAATCGCGATGCCCAGGAGAACCACGCCCAGCCAGGGGAGCAAGGGGAAATAATCTACGGAGACGAAATCAGCGGGCTCCAGGCCGAGCCAGACGAACCAAGGGGATTGGAACACCTGTCCTGCCAGGACCGCTCCTGCGCCGATCATCAGCGTCCCGGCGGCTGCCGCGAGCCAGGACCTTCTCAGGAATGGATAGGAGAGGATGACGCTGAGGCCGATGCAGTGCAGTACTCCGAAGATCACGTAGCCATTTCCCAGGATCAGGTAGGTGGCCAAGGTTACGCCCATTCCCATGAGGAAGATGCCCGTGCCCCGGAGAGCAAGCTTGCGCAATAGCGCTCGCTCGTCCATCGTTCTTCTGGCGACGGTGGAGCTCAAGCGCAGGGAGATCCCTACCAGAAGAAGAAAAATGGTGCCGATGGAGTAGGCGAAGGCACCGAGTAGGCCGCTGTAGAGCGGTAGGTCAAGCACTCCGAAGAAATCCAGATCGTAGAGGAGATGGAAGGCGATCATCATGAGCACCGCCGATCCCCGGGCTAGGTCGATCTCCCAGAAGCGCCCTCGGGGACCGCGACCCTTGAGCCAACCGATGATCAACGATCTCCTGGTCCTCCTTCCATCAGAGATCAACGAAGAGCTCATCCCCTTCCTGGATGATAGGATAGGAGCGTATGTCACGGGCCTGCAGATTGCGGAGCACCTTACCACCGGCCAGGTCGAAGATCGCTCCGTGAGCGGGGCGTCTTATGGTGCTTTCCAAGACGATGCCTCGTTCTAAGGGAATGCCCATGTGCGAGCAGCGGCCATCGACGTCGCAGACCACCGCCCGGATCAGGAGCACCCACTCCTCTCATCCAGGGACACGCCTTCGGAAGAGCTCTTGTCCCTCAGTTCTCCCAGGGTGGTCACCCGCTCCGCGAAAGCGTTGTGCTTGTGGATCGATTCTTCGCTCTCGCTGCGAGCGGTCACCAGCACCTCGTCCGGCAGCTGTGGGTATTTCTCCAGTACACGAGAAAGGATATCACGCACCACATCCTCCACGAACTTGGGGTTGCTGTGGGCGTTGATGACCACCTGCGCCTCGTCCGAACGCTTGAGGAGCTCGAAGGTGGGCGAGGAGAAGGAAAGCTCCAGGATCTCGATGAGGTCGTTCGCCTCCACCTCGTACTGCTCTGGCACCTCCACCATCAGGGTGGAGATGTTGCGCTGGTTGTGCGAGATGACCGGGAGCGAGCCGTCGAAGACGACATTGCCCTTGACCAGATCGCGGACGGTCTCCATGGCGCAGGGGCAGGCGGTCATTCCGATGGCCTGGGCGCCGATCATCTTGCGCATTCCATCCCCTCTTTTTCCGTAGGCCTGGGCCGTGAGCTTGAACGCCTCGCGCGAGATGCGTCCGCTCGGTCCCGCCCGGTCCAGGAAGTAGTCGGCGAGCACATTGACCTCGGCGTAGGACGCGTAGTCGTGCTTCTCCAGAAGATCGCGACAAATGTCCTGGCACAGGCTTTCCAGCCCTGAGACCGGCTGTCCCGCGCTCGACTCCACCGCTTCGGAGATGACCTCCAAGTTGCGGGAGAGGTGCGATCCGCGTTGCGTCGGGGGCAGGTCGACGTAGACGTCGATGACGCAGTTCAGGCATCCTTGGGTGCCTTTTCTTTGGACCGTGACCTGTTTCTTCACGCCAGTGACGCCGACCCTCGTGAGCTTGAAGCCATTCAGCAGGCGCCTTCCCTGCACGTCCGCCAAAGAGATGAAATCACCGGCAGGGTGGATTGGGAGGGCTATTATAAACACTAGCCAATTGACCACGTTCTTGGTAGATTGTCGTGCTGTTGGTAAGCTAGACGGGCATCAGACCTTGACCAGTTCGTACTTTCTCCTGCCCAGTCCGAGCTCCTCCGCATACTTGAGCTGCACCGTCCAGTCGACGTCGTACAAGGCCCTCAGTTTATCCGAGCCGGCCTCCAGTCCCTTCTTCAGGGCTGAGCCCTCCAGCCCCACTTGAGCGTTGACCATGTCGATGGCCGCCTGATCTATGGCCACGATGTCCCTCGAGGCCAGGATGCCGATGTCCGGCACAATCGGCAGGTCGCTCCAGGAGAAGCAGTCGCAATGGGGTGTGAAATCGACGAGGAAGCTGATGTAACCCAGCTTCTCGCCCTTGTCCTTGGTGATGCCGTAGCAGTACTCCACCATCCTTTCCTGCAGGGCATCGTTCGAGGTCCACTCCCCCGGCGAGATGGCCTTGTTGAAGCAGGCGGCGTAGCATTCACCACAGCCGAAACATTTCTTCTGGTCGATCTTCGCCTTCCTCGAACGCAGGGTGATGGCCCCGGCCGGACAATGCTTGGCGCATTCCCCGCATCCCTTGCATAAGGGCGTCTTGATCGCCGGTCGAATGTCGTTGTGCATCTCCAGCTTGCCTGCTCTGGAGCCGAACCCCATGCCCAGGTTCTTGATCGCTCCCCCGAACCCACTGAGCATGTGCCCCTTGACGTGCGACACGCACAATATGGCATCCGCCCGATGCGCGGCCATGCCCACTTTCACGGTCTTGCAGTGCTTCAATCCGACCGGTATCTCAAACTGGTCCTGGCCGGTAAGGCCATCGGCGATGACCAGTGGAGCGTTCACCACCGGAGGAAAGAAGCCATGCCTGGCAGCGGTCATGAGGTGATCGACCGCGTTCGTCCTCCCTCCCAGGTAGAGGGTGTTGCAGTCGGTGAGGAACGGTTTTCCGCCCTTGGCCGCCACCAGGTCCACCACCTTGGCCACGAACTGTGGCCGGAGGAATGACGAACTTCCAGCCTCCCCAAAATGGGACTTGATGGCTACGAGGTCTCCTTTTTCGAAAACCTGGTCCATACCGGAAGCGCGAAAAAGACGAGCGATCTTGCTGGGAACGCTCTTGGACTTCCTGTCAGCTCTCAGGTCGGTGAAATAGACTTCGGACATCTTGCACTGGACTAGGTTGCTTGACACATATCAACCTTGTGCGCCGAGTGGTATCATTCGCTTGTGCCCGCCAGGTCCGAGATCGTGACCGGGCGATGATGACATATCGCTCTGCGTCCATTCCCTGTCCGATGATGTGTGGGGTGGACGAAGCAGGTCGGGGCCCGGTACTGGGACCTCTGGTGGTGGCCGCCGTCATGCTCGAGAACGACGCCCCACTTCGGGAGCTGGGGGTCAGGGATTCGAAGAAGCTCAATGCTAGAAGGCGGGAGGAGCTCGCCCCGCGGATCAAGGAACTGGCAAGGGTAGAAATCGAGGTGGTCCCGGTCGAGGTCATCGACGAGAAGACGAACGACCATCTCCTGAACGAGCTTGAGGCGGAGGTGTTCGCCAGACTGATCGACAAGCTTGGTCCTGAATGCGCCTACATCGACGCGTGCGACCCCAACGAGCGGCGCTTCTCTTCCATGGTCAGCGGTCGCCTCGTTTGCCGACCCAGGCTCGTCTGCGAGCACAAGGCCGATGTTCGGTATCCGGTCGTCTCGGCCGCTTCCATCATCGCCAAGACGGTCCGAGATGCGCAGGTGAGAGAGCTGGAGGCATTGGTAGGGGAACCGATCGGCACAGGCTATGCCCATGACCCGACCACGAGAGCATTCCTGGAAAAGTGGATAAACAAGAACGGGGTTCCTCCGCCACAGACCCGCAGGTCCTGGGCCACGACAAAGAGGGCCGAGAGCTTGGCCAGGAACTCGCGGTTGACCGATTGGGATTGAAGTGAAGGTGCGAGACATGAGCGTCAGACCGGTCATCGAGAGCGTGGTGGTGCGCTTCAACGAACGTGTATCCAAGGATCCCGAGCTAAGGAAAGAGCTCGCCGGCTTGACCAAGAAGGTGCAGCTCGACCTTGGGCAAGAGAAGTACTACTTCGTCCTCAAGGAATGCTGCGTGCCCTGTGTATGCGACGGGGTCATGACCGAGACCCCCGATATCACGTTGTTTTCTGACCCAGAGACGATCACCAAGATCGTCAGCGGGGAGATGAAGATGATGAAGGCCTGGGCGCTGAAGAAGGTGCGCCTGAAAGGCTCGATCGAGGACCTGATGCGTTTTCGCAAGTTCCTCTAGGCCACTCCGCAAAAGAGCAAAGCTTATTAAAGAGGTGTCTGTTAGGAGTCCTCCACACAGCGGGGTGGGGTAGCCAGGATATCCCGTCGGGCTCATAACCCGGAGATCGGTCGTTCAAATCGACCCCCCGCTACTCGTTCCCTTTTCTTGGATGTTTTGCGGCCTGCACGGCGGTGTTCTTCGATAGCATCATAAGCATCTGGGATTGTCAGGCTACTCACAAAGAGACGGAGAATCGGAATTGCCCAGGATAGAGGTCCTAGTCATCGGCGGAGGCGCCACGGGAGTGGGCGTGGCCAGAGATCTGGCATTGCGCGGTGTACGCACCATGCTCCTGGAGCGGAGCGATTTCTGTTCTGGCTCCTCGGGGGCCAATCACGGCATGCTTCACTCCGGAGCCCGCTATGCTCTAAGCGACGCACAATCTGCCAGGGATTGTGCTTCCGAGAACGAGATCCTGAGGAAGGTGGCAGGGTTCTGCATTCAGGATTGCGGAGGCGTCTTCGTGCGTACCGCCCTGACGCCTGAAGGTCACAAGGAATCCTTTCTCAAAGCTCTGAAAGACCTGGGGATTGCCAATCAGCCCCTTTCTGGTAGTGAACTTAGAGTTCGGGAGCCGAGACTCGCCCCCGAGATAGATGAAGGGATCGCGGTCCGAGATGCCTCCATCGACCCTTTCGCGCTTGTGCTGGCGAACGTGCGCTCCGCTCGACAAGCGGGTGCTGAGATCAGGAACTACGCCGAGGTGAGGTCGTTCAAGCTGGGCCGAGGGGGAGTGGAGGAGGTGCTGGCGAGAGATGCGACAAAGGGTGAGACCATTCGCATCAAGCCGGAATTGGTGGTGAACGCTTCTGGAGCCTCCGCGGGACACATATCATCCATGGTTGGTCTATCGCTGCCTTTGCTGGTGGACAAGGGCTCGATGCTGGTGTTCGACGGTCGCTTGGTGAACGGGCTGGTGAATCACTTGAGGCCGGCCGCGGACGGGGACGTCCTCGTGCCCAGTCACTCTGCCACCATCGCGGGCACCACCTCCACGCAGCATATGAGACCGGGAAAGGCGACGGCGACCAAAGAGGAATCGAAACGGTTGTTGCATGAGGCCGCCTTGCTCGTGCCAGCGGTGAAGGAGGCCAGAATGGTGCGTGCCTTCGCCGGATTGCGTCACCTGCGGTCCGATTCAGGGCTGGGAAGGGGGGCAAGCCGCTCCCACCAGGTCATCGACCACCGCGATCAGGGGATCGACAACATGGTGAGCCTCACAGGGGGTAAGCTCACCACCTATCGCCTGATGGCGGAGAGATGCGCCGATCTGGTATGCCAGAAGCTTGGAGTGCGGTCCAGGGGCATCACCGCGAGAGAGCCGCTGGGGCCGTCCCCCGACCTTAGACAATTCCCCAGGCTTTCGAGCTGGAGCCGCTTGCGTATGTCCAGTAGGTACGGGCCCTTGGCGACCGAGGTGGCCAAACATTGCCTCCGCAGCGAGCGCGGCCTGGAGGTGGCTTGCAGTTGCGAATACGTGCTTCGTGGTGAGCTGGATTTCTTTGCGAAGGACGAGGACGTGAGGGGCCTTGACGATCTGATGCGTAGGACGAGGGCGGGAATGGGATACTGTCAAGGCGGGCTCTGCGTCATGAAGCTCGCCTCGGTCCTGCATGAGAGGAAGAAATGTGACGCCAGAGAGGTGATTGGCACATTCTTGGAGGAGAGGGCAAAGGGCATCGAGATGGTACTGGAAGGCCCCCAGCTCCGCCAGGAGGTGCTGAAGATGTACCTGCTTGCAGGGACCTATGGCCTTAGAAAGCAAGGAGGTGAGGGATGAGGGAACTGGACCCGCTCGAGATCGACGTCCTGGTCCTGGGCGGAGGGGCAGCTGGGCTCATGGCCGCCTCTGTACTTGCCGACGAGGGCAAGAGCGTGGCCGTGGTCAGCCGCTCCGCCACCGCCACCGCGCTGTCCACCGGCTGCATCTCCTTCGTTCGCTCGGACGTGTTCCGAGAAAGGGGTGCGAAGGTGGACCTGGAGACCCTCGCCCATTCCGTTCATCCCTTCTCAGACCTTTTCGACGGAGCAAGTTCCACCTTGGAAGAGATCATCCTCGACATGAGCGCCTTCTTGGTAAGGGCGCTCGTAGACGAGGGCCTGGAGATGTCCGCCGACGTCTTCACCTACCACCGTCTGCTCACCAACCTGGGAACGAGCTACAACTGCTCCCTGGCTCCCCTGCACACGGCCGCGGGTGAGCTGGACGAATTGGAGCGCAGCGATCTGGTCTTCCTTGGCTTCCGAGGGCATCCAGACCTGGACCCCGACCTGGCAGCGCACATCGTGTCTTCGGATCGGCGGCTGAAGTCGCCGTCCTCACATTGGGCCAAACTGAAGACGTTCAAAGGCCGGACCGAGCTGACGGTCACCGAGGCGGCGGAGATCCTGCGTTCGGAGGCAGCGAAGGAGGAGGTGGCCAAGGTCATCTCTGATTTGTCGGAGGAGAATGTGGCCGTTCCCCCGCTTTTCCGTTTGGCGCATTTCGAGAAAGGCATGCGTTGGCTGCGAAAGGCCACAGGCCGCAACGTCTTCGAGCTCGTCACCCCCCTGTCCCTGCCGGGGCAACGACTTCAAGAGGGTCTGGAGAAGCACGCTGCCTCGGAAGGCTGCATCCTGCTCCAAGACCGAGAACTCACTGGATTGAGGTTCGAAGGCAACCGGGTCGTGGAGGCAACGGTGGTGAGCCGCACACGTGAACAGAGAATGCGCTTCAACGCTCTAATCGTCGCCTCCGGGGACGTGATCGGCGGAGGATTGTCCTTGGAAGGCCTCGAGGTCCGCGATCCGCTTTCCGCCTTCAAGGTAGGTAAGGTGAAGAAAAGCCGCGTCGGGGTCAGGGGCATCGAGCTGAAGGCATTGGAGACCGTGGAGACGGGGCTCCTGGCCGGCAACGACACCCGACTGATCTCCAAAGAAGGCGTCCATATGCAGAACGCCTTCGGGGCCGGGTCTGTACTGGCGGGTTTCTCCTATCCTACGGGCGTCGGTCTGGGAGGTAGCCTGATCACTGCATGGGTGGCGGCACGCACGGCAAAGGAGGTGGCCTAGGTGCTCACCGCGAGCCCTGGCTGCATAGAATGCGGAAGATGCGCCAGAGCTTGCCCGGTGACCACGCTTCGCGGCTTCGAGGATTTCCCCGGCCCCCGGACCCTGGCGGTGGATGCCCCGCGCTTCGGCAAGGAACTCTCTTCCCTCCGGTCCGACTTGGAGAAATGCACCACCTGCTGGAGATGCGAGGACGTATGCCCATCGCGTATTCCCCTGGTCGACCTCATTTTGGATGCCAGGAGGGAGCTGTACTCCCTGGAAGGATTGCCTTCAGGGCACAGGCGGATACTGGAGAATATCGACGCGTATCAGAGGGCGGTGACTCCTGCTAAAGAGAGGGGACCGGTCGTCAAGGCATCCGCCGCAAAGCTCCTCTATTTCCCTGGTTGCATCGCAGAGGAGCGCCTTCCTGCGATCAGATCATCCACCACCGCCATGCTCAGTTCTTCAGGACACGAGTTCCGCTTCGCCGAGGGGTGGTCCTGCTGCGGCGCACCGTTGGAGAAGATCGGCGATCAGCGGAGGCTGCAGAAGGTCAAGGAGGAGAACTTGAAGGCGTTCGACGGATACGAGACCCTGGTCACCTCCTGTCCTGGGTGTCTGACCCAGTTCGTGCGCAGCTACAAGATCGACGCGTTGCATACACTGGAGTTCCTCAAGGAATCCGTCAGCCCGGTCAAGCTGCAGTTCCGCTCATCGAAGACCAGGCTGCGCGTTGCATTGCAGCAGCCATGCCATCTGGCCCGGACGATCGGGCCGCATGCCATCGACTACTCGTATCAGCTGCTGCAGCGCGTTCCCGGGCTGAAGCTGGTGGAGATCGACGAGCCATCACGATGTTGCGGCGGCGGGGGAGGAGTGGTGGCCGGGCATCCGGACATCGCGCTTTCCCTGGCCCAGGCCAAGGTGCGCTCCGCCCTAGACGCCAAGGCGGACATCATCGTGGCTCCCTGTCCGTTCTGCGTGACCAATCTGGGCCGGGCGGGCGGCCTCCCGGTGCAGGACCTGGTGGAATTCCTGGCCTCGCATATGTCGGACAGGAAATGAAGAAGACACAAATACAGGTTCTTCGATGACTGCGCGTGAACACGAAGGAAAAGGCGCTCTGTTTCTCCTGTCTCTACCGGGATTCTAGACCAGAGACCGGGATGGGAGACGGCTTGATCTACTGCATCAAGAAGGAGCGGGTGGTCGGTCCGAAATTCTCTTGCGAACTCTACGCCAAATCCACGGACCGATCAAGAGAGGACCTGAAGAGCTCGATGTATGGTTCCTATTCGGAAGAAGAGGATGGTTGAACCCTATCTCCATTCTAGCAGCTTGGTCTTGCTGGACTTCCCTGCGTTGACGATATCGAACGGTATCCATTGCGGCGTGCTTGGATAACCGCGCATGTGCCGGATGCGCATCATCTTGTTGAGCTCATCATCGAATTTCAGCTCCACCACGCCGTCCGCGATGGCCATCAGGTGGTTCACCGTCCTCTCGTCGTGGACGCCGTCATGCAGGGAGACGATGATCGAACCGAACTCGGAGCGGACGCGTGAACTGGATATCTGGAAGAACTTGAGCACCACGTTCGGCTGGTTGTAGAGGAACAAGGTGGAGAGGGTGTAGAGGAAGATGCGGATCCTCTTGCCGGTATCGTTGGCGATGGCGGCGATGTTGAACATTATGCCTTCTAGGTCGGAGATGGGTATGATGCCGCTCCCCTTGCCAGGTCGTTCGTCGGTGTAGCCGAGCAGAGTGGAATGATAGTCGAGCAGGAAAAGACGCTTGCCCAGCACCTCTGAGGTCGCGAGGCCGAAGGACTCCATGAGGTTGAGAACATCGCGCGCGCCGCAGTCCACGGCCACGAAGACCACTGCCTCTCCACGCTCAAGATAGTCTTTCGCCAGATAGACGTTGAACTCCAGCAGTCCGATGCCTGGGCTGCCTATCATGAGCATCGAGCATTGATCGGGCAAGGTGGCATGGAGCATCATTTCACCTCAGACGATGGGGGTCAGGGCGATCTGCCCTCCCTGGTCGTTTTCCCGGAAGGTGATGGCATAGCATTCCGTGTACGGCTCTTCGCCGTAGAGCAGCACCGTCCCTCCCACCCGGTCCAGCTTCAAGTGCGTGGTGGCCAGGTCTTTCAACCGTTCGATGGATGCGTTGGATTGCGAGGTGATGCCGACGAATAGGGAACGATTGCGCTTCACCGCCGCCAGAAGGTCGGTCAGTTGGTCCATGACCTGCGCCCCATAGACCGATTCCGCGCTATCGAAGCCGATGAGCGTGAGATAGGGCTGTTCCGCCCCTTGTAGGTGATAGGATATGTTCTGCCACTTCAGGTCCGCCGCCGCGCTGGACCCCTCTACTGGCAGAACGAACTGACCGCCGGTGATGTCCATGGCCGACGCCAGCTCCGGTACCCGCACCTGCCTATCGAACCGATCCTTCGGCAGCGCATCCGCCAGACGGGAGCGCACGCCCTCCGCACTCGCCTTGCGCAGGGGCATCCAAATCACGCCTCGGCTTAAGCTCACGAAGTTCGCCACCAGGGCGTCCTCGAAGATGTTGGCGACCGGTGTAGGCACGCCCCTGCCCATCTCGATGAGCACGATCGAACCCCTACCCAATCCTCCGCCAAGAAGCTGGTCCAGGTCCTTGATGCCAGTGGACAGCATCTCTCCTGAATCCGGTATATGCCTCCATTGTCCGTTCGATCCAGCGGCTCGTTCCCAACGATACTCGAAGCTCTGTATCCTTCCTCCTTTCAAGGTATAGAGGTACTTGGGCTGACGGATCTCGCAGCCTCTCAATTTGAGGATCTCGATCACCCTGGTCCTCCTTCCTTGGTGCTCGTCCAAGGCCAGACGGATCACTCCATCGCCGAGGTAATCGAGCATCTGTTCCGGGCTCTCTAGAACATAGACCATATTGGCGCCGAACCCTTCCACCAGGTCCTTCTGCAGAGTGTTGATGAGCTTGATGCAAGCGAGTCCGTATCTTTCCGCCAACGCATCGACGCTATCGACGACCACCAGCGTCCTCTCGGGTGCGCGTTTCTCCACCGCAGTGTACATATCCTCTATCTCGCCCAGGTCCTTACCGATTGACACTGAGACCAGGCCCTTGCCCGAGGGCCTGAGTGCGGTGTTGATGCCCTTGAGAGCGCTCAGTCCCTGGCGGGTATCTTCTGCCTTCTGTCCATCGATCCGGGAAGTGACCTCGGAGGCCAACTTATCCCTGAGCCAAGGGAATTGAAGCAGAAGCGATTCGTCAGAGACCCGGGTGGAGAAATAGAAGCTGCTCTCCACCGCCACCAGGTCCTCAATGATCTGAAGGGCGAAGGTGGTCTTGCCAGCGCCTGCCATCCCCCTCAAGATCAGAGAATGCCCTCCCGGGTTGGTGAAGAACGAATGAACCTCTTGAGGGATTCCTGCGGCGCTGGATTGGGACAACATCCCTACCTCCTCTCCACTGCCAGCTAATTACGTAGAGCCGTGCCTTTAATATCTTGTGGTCGATTATCATCGCTGATAGCTTTGGCCTGCCCTTGTCTCCGGCCAACATTTAATACCGCCAAACGGGATTGGCGAACTGAAGGGTGAGATTTTTGAAAGCGGTGGTCCTGGCTGCGGGTGAAGGGACTAGGTTGCGTCCGTTCACCAACTCCCGTCCAAAGGTCATGATACCAGTAGCGAATCGGCCCATCCTGAGTTATGTTGTTCAGGCACTGGTGGACAATGGTATTCGTGAGATCGTGTTCGTCGTCGGTTACAAACGCGAGAGGATCATGTCCTACTTCGGCGACGGCCAGGTGTTCAGGGCCAAAATCGAGTACGTTGTTCAAGAGAAGCAGCTGGGCACGGCGCATGCGCTTCTAACCGCCAAGGACAAGGTGCATGAGGAATTCCTGGTGCTGGCCGGCGACAACATCATTGATGCCCGCATAGTCTCAGAGCTGCTCCAGGCGAAGGAGGGACCGGCGATGGCGGTCGCCTCCAGTGAGATGCCTTCGAAGTATGGAGTGGTCGGCCAGGAGGCCGGTCGAGTGGTGAGCATCGTGGAGAAGCCCACCACTACCTCCGAGAAGGTCGTCTCCACTGGCATGTACCGTCTAACACCAGAGACCTTCGTTGTCCTTGAGGAAGCAGCCTCCAAAGGCATCATGGCCATCACGCACGTCCTGGGAGCGAATCTCAAACGCATGCACCTGCGGGCGGTGCACACCACAGGAAAATGGATGGACGTGGTCTACCCCTGGGACATCATCAAGGTCAACAGCGCGGCCATGGAATGGGAGGGGCTCTCCGTCCAAGGAACGGTGGAGGACAACGTCGTGCTCAAAGGCCCGGTCTCGGTCGGTCCTGGCAGTCGCATCCGCTCAGGGTGCTACATCGAAGGTCCAGTGGTCATCGGTAAGGGCTGCGACATCGGCCCAAATGTGACGATACAGGCGGCCACCAGCATAGGCGACGCGGTGGTCGTCGGCCCATACTCGCACATAACGGAATCGGTCATCATGAACCACGTCAACCTAGGATCGCAGGCCCATCTCTCCCACTGTGTCATCGATGACGGTGTGCAGGCAGGCCCTGGTCTGATGTCCGCCGCGTCCGAGGCGAACCTCAGCGTCGAGCGGGAGATCTTCGCATTGAAACGAATCGGCATGCTGGTAGGGCAGAATACATCCTTCGGGTCGGGCGTTACCGTGGAGGCCGGTACGATCGTCGGCTCGGAATGCAGGATCGGCAACCATGGCCGGGTGAGAGGCAATCTGGAGAACAGGAGCATCGTGATCTGATGTGCGGCATCGTGGGATATACTGGCTCCCGTAATGCCACCGAGGTCCTCATCAGCTCGCTCAAGCGATTGGAGTACCGAGGTTACGACTCGGCCGGGATCGCCGTCATCGACGGGGGCGTGCGCATTCACAAGGACAAGGGAGAGATCGCCATTATGGAGAGGTCTCTGCCCTCCATGCGCGGGGGGGTCGGAATAGCCCACACCAGATGGGCCACTTGCGGCAAACCCTCGAAGGAGAACGCCCATCCGTTCCATGATTGCACCGGCAAGTTGGCCCTGGTCCACAATGGCATCATCGAGAATCACCTCGCCTTGAAACGCAGGCTGATGGAACGAGGGCATGAGTTCACCTCGGAAACTGACACGGAGGTGCTGGTCCACCTGGTGGAGGAGTATGATATCGGGTCTCTCATCACCGCCTTCATGTCGGCGCTGAGGGAAGTGAAAGGTTCGTACGCCGTGGTCATGCTGGTCGATGGCACGGACACGTTGTTCGCCGCCCGGAACGGCAACCCCTTGGTGATCGGTCTGGGCGTGAACGAGAACTTCGTGGCATCGGACGTCACAGCACTACTGGACTACACCAACAAGGTCATCTACCTCCTGGACGGGGACGTGGCCGAGGTTTCGCCCAGGGGTGTCGTCATTCGCGACCCGGATGGAAATGTTGTGGAAAGGCGACCGGACGTCATCACCTGGAGCGCCGAGGATGCGCAGAAAGGCGGCTTCGAGCATTTCATGCTCAAGGAGATATTCGAAGAGCCTGAGGCGGTACAGAACACGCTCACGGGCAATCTCGACAGCAACGCAGCGGGTGAAGACTGGTATGGAAAGGACCTATCCTCAGTGCGGCTGGTGGCCTGCGGCACTTCCTACCACGCAGCCATGATCGGCAAGTACGTCCTGGAGAAGGTGGCCAAGGTACCGGCCAGCGTGGAGCTGGCCTCGGAGTTCCGCTACGCCTCGGACGTTAGAGAGGACCCGCTCGTGGTCCTGATCACCCAGAGCGGAGAGACGGCCGACACGCTCGCAGCCGCCAGGCAGGCCAGGAGGCGGGGCCTCTCAACGCTGGCCATCACCAATGTCGTAGGGAGCAGCATAGCTAGGGAGGTCGGCGACGTTTTCTATACGCACGCCGGGCCGGAGATCGGTGTAGCGGCCACCAAGACCTTCATGGCGCAAATGGTGGCGATCTACCTGCTAGCCATGCGCCTCGGATCGGCAAGAAAGACCATCGGGCCAGATGCCCTGAGGGAGATGCGATCGCAGCTCATGGCCGTACCGAATCACATCCGCCAGGTCCTTGACCAGGCGGACCGGGTGGGGGAAGCGTCCAATATGCTGGCAGAGGCCAGGCACGCGTTCTACCTGGGTCGGAACATCAGCTACCCGGTCATGCTTGAGGGCGCGCTGAAGCTGAAGGAGATATCCTACGTCCACGCAGAAGGTTATGCCGCCGGTGAGCTGAAACACGGTCCCTTGGCTCTCATAGATTCCTCTACGCCGGTGGTCGCCGCCTGTGTCAAGGACCATACCTACGAGAAGATGCTCTCCAACATAGCGGAGGTCAAGGCGCGGGATGCGCCGGTCATCGCCCTTGCCCAGGAAGGGGACGAGGATGTGCAGAGCCTGGTCGATCAGGTCATCTTTTTCCCCGACGTTCCTCCCTTGTTCTCTCCCTTCCCCATGACGGCGACCTTGCAGCTCCTGGCCTACGCCGTGGCCAGGAAGAAAGGGTGTCCCATCGACAAACCGCGCAATTTGGCCAAGAGCGTCACCGTCGAATGATCAGTCGAGACGCTCCGGGCACATCTCGCGGCGAGAGCAAGAGCGGCATTTGCCCGGGCGGTTGTGATTGCGATGCACGTTCCCGCTTCGCTTCCTCTCCCGCATCTCATCAAGCTTGGATATGACGAGGTCTCGGAGGTCTTCGTTGAACTCCACCTCATGCTCTTCGTCTCCGTATCGCAAGAGACCGTGGGAAACGTTCCGGGCCATGACGTCGCTGACCAGGAGGCAGTAGGCGGCCACCTGGATGATATGGGAGAACAGCGGTCCCTTGGGTCGGCGACCGGTCTTGATCTCTACAGGCACCAATTCTCCGTTCAGCTCCAGGATGTAGTCCGGTCGCCCGTTCAGTCCATACTTCGCCGATCGCAGCAGTCGAGAACCATTGACGCCCACATACTTGATGTCGCCTTCGATTGTCTGGGCTTGGCGTTTCTTACTTGCCTCTCGGCTCGAATTGAACGAATTCTGCAGTGCCAGCGACGCGCCGATCAGCCACACGAGAGCGGCCACCTCCAGTACGATCGCAAGCGTGAAGTCCTGGTGCAAGAGGGTGACGGAGTTCAGGGCCACCACCATGGCGATAATGGCCGCGACCGCAACGCCTCGCTCATACTTGGCGCTCCGGCGTTCATCCTTGTGCGAGGCGGAACGGTAGAGAAAGAAAAGGGCCGCCCCGATCCAAACGATGGAAATGATGCTTAGGACAGCGCTTATCTCCCCCGAGCTTGCCAGCCCCATGAGCGAGAGCCCGACGAGGCCCAGGATAGTGGCGATGACGGAGAACACCAGCACCACCATCTCCCAATTGCGGGCCTCCGTTTCTCTCTTCACAATGAGATTGAGGTCTCGGGAGAACGTCTCGTGTTCCTGGTCTCCTTTCTTCAGCGCTTCTGAGGTCACTTGGACCTCAAGGCTCAACCACCAGCTCAACGGACAGTAGCAGTAGCGTTCTAGCTCGCTCGCGGAGATGGTCTCTTGGTGCATCGCGCGATGTTAATGGCGTCCTACAATAACGGCTTTTTGCATTCCGTGCTCAGTACCTTGCAGTCCATATGCAGGAGCGACATGTCGGTGATGAAGATGCCTCTCGGATTCTCGATTTCGTCCACGAAGCCGAACCAGTAGACCACCAGTCCGTCGCCGAAGAGCTCCGTGTACGGCTCGAGCTGCTTCTTCACGTTCTTGTTTATCTCCACCCGGTCCCCGAACGAGGCCTTTGATTCGATCCAGTTGATGTCCCAACCGTTGACGCGTATCGGTTCGTCCAGGAGGCAGTCGGGGGTCTTGGGGAACTCGCCGCGCAGGTCCTTCTCGGTCCGATAGGTCAAGTTCTTGGAGTTCAGCCATCCCTGCAGCTGCTCCTCGCCCCACGTCCCGCGCTTGTACTGCGCCTCATTAGCCCAAGGGGAGTAGATGCAATCTTCTTTCGTGATCTCCAAGATATCTTTCTTCAGGCGCGGGTCGGTGATGCTCTCCGGCTCTCGCACATGTTTCCAGAAGACCTTCTTGGAGCAGCCGTTGGCCTGGAAGATCATCATGCCGGTGAGGATGGGCGGAAACTCGTGCTTGCTGGAGAGCCAAAGCATGCTCTTCCCCGCCCTCCAGTCCTTGAGGAGGTGGGGCGCTATCCTCTGCACGCGGTAGAACTTCTTGGTCGTCTCTCTCACCGTCTTCTGGGTGAAGATCACCGTCAATAGTTCCTCGTCCAGATTGAGCTCGCGAGCCAGGGCCTTTACGTCCGAGGGGTTTCGCAATCGATCGTAAATCTGTTTGAAATCGTTACCTTTCATCGTTACACTTTCTGCGCTTCGTAGAATTGGAGGGTTATTTGAACCTATCGCAACCTGTGATCGGTCCAGTCTCCGAGGAGCGATGTCAGAAACGCCTCCCGTCATGCTTCGATCTCGCTCCTTTTCGCGTTCTTACCTCCATTCCCTTTTCGCTCCCCCT
>Ga0315289_10001985_pt1 | contig 31741 bp, 29 predicted proteins | sample YL17G11_40_MG_FD_203452 | JGI IMG/M metagenome (GOLD analysis project Ga0315289, IMG submission 203452) | Sediment microbial communities from Yellowstone Lake, YNP, Wyoming, USA - YL17G11_40 | ecosystem: Environmental > Aquatic > Freshwater > Lake > Sediment | place: USA: Wyoming | collected... | reverse complement strand
TGAGGATAAGAAAAGAACTGGCTGGCGCCTGGGACAAAATAGACCTGATAGAGTTAATACAGCCAACGTTCTCACAGGGTTATGGCACAATTTGTATTGGCTAGCTGATTAATTCTGTCCCACATCCTGTAGTACTATAAAAAAATTTATGATAATCCAACGATGTTACCGTTCTTATCAATATCCATCTGATCTGATTGAGGATGCGGGGGAAGTCCTGGCATTGTCGTTATCTTCCCTGTCATGGGAACTAAAAACCCAGCACCAGCAGAGAATTTAATATCTCGCACCGTTATTTTAAAACCAGAAGGGCGTCCCAGCAACAAAGGATCATCGGATAACGAATACGGGGTTTTTGCTATACAAATCGGAAGGTTATCTAATTTTAGTTCACTACACAATTTAAGATCGCTTTCTGCAGTCACCGTATACACTACCCGGTCCGCACCATACATCTTCTGTGCAATAAGAGATATTTTTTCTTTCACAGGTAGATCAAGATCATACAGATAGGTGAACCGAGATGAGGTGTTATGGATCAAACTAATGAGTTTACCTGCAAGTTCAATGCCACCCTCACCACCTTTTCCCCAGACATCAACAACAGCGCAAGGGACCTGTTTGTTCGTACAGAATTCTTCAACCAGATCAAATTCTTCATTCGTGTCATCAATAAACTGGTTAATTGCTACAATGACAGGCACCTGGAACCAAGACAGGTTTTCTAAATGTTTTTCAAGGTTTTCCAACCCTTTTTTCAATGCCATACGATTGGTTCCCTCGCCATGTCGTTTCAAGGCTTTGATGCTCACTACTAACACCACTGCATCAGGAGTTAGATTCCCTGTTCTACAGACAATATCAAAAAATTTTTCCGCTCCCAGTTCAGATCCAAACCCTGCCTCGGTCACAAAATAATCAGCTAGTCGAAGCCCCATCATATCTGCAATGAGACTGTTTGTTCCATGTGCGATATTTGCAAACGGGCCCCCATGAACAAAGGCAGGAACACCCTCAACAGTCTGCACCAGATTCGGCATGATCGCGTCCTTTAGTAACACGGTCATCGCACCAACTGCTTTTATATCAGCTGCCGTGACCGGTTTATTATCATATGTGTAGGCAACAATAATTCGACTGAGCCGCTTCTTCAAATCAGCTACATCCTTTGCCAAGCACAGTATTGCCATAATCTCTGATGCAGGTGTAATTGCAAATCCGGTTTCATGGGGAACCCCATCTGAAGGACCGCCTAATCCTACGACGACATTTCGTAACGCTCGATCACTAATATCCAGGACCCGTGGCCAAACAATATACCTGGGATCGATATGAAAATGGTCACCATGATGAAGTTGGTTATCTAGCAGACTTGCAAGCAGGTTGTGTGCGCTTGTGATGGCATGCATATCACCAGTGAAATGAAGATTGATATCTTCCATCGGCAGAACCTGAGAGTATCCCCCACCGGTCGCACCACCCTTCTTTCCCATGATCGGACCCAAGGAAGGCTCCCTTATACCCAGCATTGTTTTTTTTCCAAGTTGCGAAAGCGCTTGTGCCAGTCCTATCGTTATCGTGGTTTTCCCCTCACCACGTGAGGTTGGATTAATCGTGGTAACAAGAATGAGTTTCCCTTGTTTTTGATGTTTAACGCGCTGTAACACATCTAAGGAGACCTTTGCTTTAGAGTGTCCCCAACAAAAAAATTCATCGTTGCGAATCCCTGCCTTTTGTGCTATCTCTTCAATGGGGAGCAAAGAGGTTGACCGGGCGATTTCAACATCTGTTTTCATACAAGGACAGGGACGATATCACGCTTCCGCTTAAAAAAGATGTACACAAAAAAAGATGAAGAGGATGGAGGGGAACCACCAGAGAAGATATTCATGTGAAAAGTTTTTTTCGGCCAGCCCATGCCCTTTCAGGCAGCGAGGAATAGATAACACGGGGGTTAGATACGGGGGCGTTTCTATTCTTCTTTCTGGTATTCCTCTCATTCTTATCAGTTCCTGATTGAAAAATCGCATGTTTTTGCAAAATCCAATAATGAATCCGCCAGTTCTTTCCATTATGGAGAATAGTCTCTTCACACCGGGTGTTTAACAGTCCCTCTGATTCTAATCGATAAAAGAGACGTCGATCCTGGTATTCAAGGATATTATCAATAATTGAATCATCGTACCCAAACATATCCATGACGATCCCAGCGTAACGTCGTGCTTCATCCCCATTTACATCAAGCCTTCTTTGGATTGCTTTGGCGAGTGCATTCAAGGTGACTAGTGGCATCATAAACCCCCCAATTTCTTCAATGATATTAATTTATATTTTATAGTTTATATAATTTTCCCTACTTTAGCCTTTTTTACGACATTTCTCAGACTAATATGCTCATCCATCAACAAATATTATATCACACAGCACCCATATCCCCTGGGCTCATCCTATGAAACTTGCTCTCATCTCTGCACGACCAACTATTGCAAATAAAACAAAAAACATCCAAATCATGGAAAGATACATCAAAAAAACTAAAGCAGACATCTACATTTTTGGGGAATACTTCCTCACCGGTGACCGCTGCAAAGACGAATTCAGAGAACTTGCAGAACCACTCACGGGACCATCTCTACAACACCTCAAAAAAATCGCAGCACAAAAACACTGCTACCTCATCTTTGGCATGCCACTCAAAGATGAACAGGTTGAAGGGCTCATCTACAACGCAGCAATCCTTATTCATCCAAACGGGACGGTAAACGCGTATAAAAAATGGTTCCTTCCTACCGCTGGGCCGTTTGAAGAAAAAATCTTCTTTGATCAAGGAGAAGAGCTCCCAGTCTTTACCACAAATCATGGTAAACTAGGTCTTCTCATCTGCTATGATATAAACTTTCCAGAACTTGCTAAAGCTCTCACCCTTCAAGGAGCAGAAGTTCTCATCTGCATCTCGGCATCACCATCTATTACGAAAAAATATTTTGAAACATTACTGCCAGCCAGAGCACTGGAAAACACCGTTTTTGTCGCCTTCGTCAACCTTGCAGGAAACCAAGAAGACCTCATCTACTGGGCAGGCTCCCAAGTGTACGACCCCTTAGGAAACCTTATGATAAAAGCACCCTATTTTGAAGAAAGCATCATCACCTGCGACATCAACCTAAAAAACTTGGAACCTGCTAGAGCACGTCGACCTGTACTGCGAGACATCAGACCAGAAATCTACCAAGACCTTTATCAGTTTTCACGGTTCCACACAAAGAAAGAATCAAAGGATTAAAACTCGCCTTTTTGCTCTTTTTAAAGAGCAAAGAATTCTCATGTTTTTTACAAAAAGTATATACATGAAAAAAACATTCAGGGCACCTGTTTCTATTCTGAGAAACTGGGCGGGGCGAAGCTTTGAAGCAACACGACGAAGAATTTATCAGAAAATTAGACCTTACTGCAGTAAAAATCAGAAAACACATCATAGAAATGCTCTATAGGGCGAAATCAGGACATCCCGGTGGATCCCTTTCTGCAGTTGAAGCGATCGTCACTCTCTATTTCCACCACATGAAGCATAATCCAAAAAAACCGAAAGATCCGAACCGAGATCGATTTGTGTTAAGTAAAGGCCATGCAGCACCAACATTATACGCTGTACTTGCTGAATGTGGATATTTTAATGTCAAAGAGCTCCTTCACCTCAGAGAAATCAACAGAATGCTGCAAGGACATCCCGTATGCACCTACATTCCTGGTATAGAGGCATCAACCGGATCACTTGGCCATGGATTATCATTTGCAAATGGCATTGCCTTAGCAGGAAAACTCGATAAAAAAAACTACCGCGTCTACGTTATGGTCGGAGATGGAGAAACCAATGAAGGACAGATCTGGGAGGCAGCTGCCTCAGCGTCTCATTATAAACTCGATAACCTCACTGCGTTACTTGATAGAAACTTCTTGCAGATCGATGGTAAAACTGAGGATGTCCTTCGATTGGAATCAGTCAGAGATCGATGGACCTCATTTGGATGGAACGTGCTTGAAGTCGATGGACATGATATCGAAGAAATCATTGATGCACTTCTTGCAGCAAATGACCAGAAGAACCAACCGAGCATGATCATCCTCAATACCGTCAAAGGAAAAGGAGTTTCTTTCATGGAAAATAACATAGATTTCCATGGTGTACCTCCCAACGAAATGGAGTATAAACTCGCGATGAAAGAACTCGATACAGCCAAACGAGCATTGGAGGCGACCCTTTGACCAAGAAAGAAATGGCAAACCCACGGGACGCTTATGGGGAAACCCTTGTCGAGCTCGGTGGAAAACATAATAACATAGTCGTGCTTGATGCTGATCTTTCTAAGTCAACGAAAACTATTTTGTTTGCCAAGAAATATCCAGAGCGTTTTTTCGAAATGGGGATTGCTGAAGCTAACATGATCTCGACTGCTGCAGGTCTTGCTTCCTGCGGAAAAATACCTTTTGCTAGCACCTTTGCCGTGTTCGCTACCGGGCGGGTTTACGACCAGATCCGTATCGATGTAGCATACTCAGAGGCAAACGTGAAAATCTTTGCGACCCATGGCGGGATTAGTGTCGGAAAAGATGGCGCGAGTCATCAGATGATTGAGGATCTCGCGTTAATGCGAGTACTACCGAACATGACTGTGTTTGCTCCCAGTGACGCAGCTCAGACACGACGAATCGTCGAGTTAATGGCGACGACCGATGGACCAATGTACGCACGTATAGGACGCGCAAACGCGCCCATTCTCTACAAGAAAGAAGACCTCAAAGAAATAACAATCGGCAAAGGCGTTACGATAAAAAACGGCTCTGATATCACCATTATCGCCTGTGGCACCATGGTTGATCAAGCACTCGAGGCTCACGAACAATTATCCAAAGAAGGAATATCCGCCCGTGTGATTGATATGCATACTATTAAGCCGCTTGATGAAAAACTGGTGCTCAAATGTGCACGCGATACCCAAGGGATTATCACGATTGAGGAACATTCCATCATCGGTGGTCTTGGAAGTGCGGTTGCAGAAGTTCTTGCGGAGAACAGTTGCTCAATCAAGTTCAAACGTATAGGTGTACAGGATATTTTTTGTGAATCAGGGGAACCCGAGGAGCTCTTTGAAAAATACGGATTAAATGCCTCCCATATTGTCAAGACCGCAAAGAAACTCATGAAATAAACAAAATACTTATTGGTTCTTTAGCACAATCATCGAATAAAAGATACAAATTTCGTTTATCGTTTTCTTTTAAAGAAGAATACGCCTCATATGTTTTTTTAAGAATTTGAAATTTTTCTTCATAGTGTACAAAAGATTATGTCCGTTGTAAGGGTTAATTTTAGAGGTGGTAAAGAACAGACATAAGTTCGGTTTGTAAAATTTGAGTATCAGTAGTATTACACGACATGTTTAAATATTATAATAGCAACAGTATATCATAAGTAAATTTAAATATTAAAAATAAAAGAGTATAACTTAAGAAGGTATGGAGCCAGGAGAGATGACAAAGAACCTATCACGAATCATTCTCACAAGCCTAACGATATTTTTCATCAGTCAAGTACCACTCTTTGCCACCCATGCACAGGATACAAATTCATATCAAAACATCATCTCAAATCCGGTTTTAGAAAATCAACCGATAGACCTTCTCCTTTTTCTTTCACCTCAATACGGACACGACACTGAAATCCACACTGCAATCAACGCCTACTTCGCCGCAGTTAAAAATGATCTACATTGGACCTGCCAAATAATACAAATCGAACAAGAAAACAACAACTACGAATACATAGACTACCTCACCGAAACCTATCATCAGAAAGACGACATTAAAGCCTGCCTCATGGTAGGCGAAGATCTCAACACACCGCTCGCAGGTGACTGCAACTACATGGAACAACCGAGCAGTGTCCCCTGGTCAACCACCAACTCTTATGAGACCTCCGATCAAGGAATAATATGCAAACCATATACTGTCGACATTTGTATTTCACTTCTCTACCCCACCCATGAACTCAGCTACGAAACAAAAAAAGCAGATCTTATCTCAGCCTTTACAAAATTTTCCACACAACGCCACCCTCTAATAACTAACCCAATACAGGTCCTCGAAAGTTCAGATCTTAACACCTATTCAAAGCAGCTCTACCAACAAATAAGTACTTACGGAACACTTACCTATATCGAGGACGCAACAGAACAAGACATCTCCACATCATCTGCCGATCCATACACAGCCTTTTTCGTTCACGGCCACTCAAGTCCTGCAGGAACCGATGTCAACGCACAACAAAAAATCGGATGGTTCACCGCAGATACCCTTGATGACCTCAACACACCCTTGTTTGGAGCAGATGGCTGCTACGCGGGTGGCTGGTGGTCCAACCAACAAGACAATAACCTCCTTGATTCAAGTATCGATGCGACCTGTTACGGCTCCAAAATCTTCACCAACACGAATCTTCAAGTTATGGCACTTGGACTTCTCTCCCAGAACGGGTTCTCCACACCAGTAAGTTTTATCGAAAACGTTTTCCCTGAACTTCTCCAAGGAAAAACACTTGCAGAAGCAATGATTGGAGACACATGTACCGGTGATACCATTATCGTCGGAGACCCAACCTTTCATTTTACCATATAAAACAGAAGAGAGAATCAATTAACTTTTAATACCCACATACGCATATTTATATATAAGCATGAATAAAATGACTCGAGAAAACTTCCCTTCATTCATCCCAGCAGAGAAAAACATTCCAGAATTAACAGTAAAAGCAATTCTCATCGGCATCTTCCTTGCCATCGTTCTTGGTGCCGCAAACGCTTATCTTGGGCTTTATGCTGGAATGACGGTCTCCGCAATCATCCCTGGCGCAGTCATGGCACTTGCATTAATGAAACCTTTCAAACCCACTATTCTCGAAGTTAACATCGCAACCATGGGTGCATCCGCAGGGGAATGCATCGCTGCGGGAGTCATCTTCACCATCCCAGCACTTATCCTTTTAGGAGCATGGACGGAGATAAACTACCTACAAACAACCTTCATCTCACTTATTGGTGGAATCCTCGGTGTCCTCTGGATGGTACCACTCCGGAGAGCACTTGTAGTAAAAACAAACCTCCCGTTCCCAGAGGGAATCGCGGTCGCTGCAGTCCTCACCACAACCGTTGGAGGCGAGGAAACAAACAAAAAAGAAGGCGTAAGTGGCGTTTGGCTGGTTATCGGTGCACTCCTTGCAGCATTGTTTAAATTCGGACAACTCTCCCTTAACATCTTCCGTGACACTATCGATGGCATGGTCAGTATCGGGAAATACGCCATATTTGGAAAAGAACGAGAAGGATGGTTCTACGGGGGAACAACAACCTCACCAGCGCTCCTTGCTGTCGGATGGATTATCGGGCCACGTATTTCATCATTTGTCCTGGTTGGAGGGCTCATAGGCTGGGTGATCATCGCCCCTTTACTCATCTTAGTTAATGGACTTCCTCTCCCTCTTGAGGAATATGCAGGGCTAGGACCACTAATTGGAGGATTCTACACACTCTGGGGCGAACAAGTCAGATATATCGGAGTCGGCACCATGCTCATCGGTGGTCTCTGGGCAGTCTACTCCATCCGAAAAAACCTGGTAGACAGTGTGAAAGAAGCAGTCATCGGCATCAGAGGAAAAGGACCAAAGACAACGAAACGAACAGAACAAGACCTTAACTATAAACTTGTCTTCATCGCCATTGGTCTCATGATCATCCCAGTTTTTATTCTCTATCAATGGCTGTCCGGACTTGCTGGGGTTTCTCTTATCATGGCCATACTCACCATCTTTTTAGCATTCATCGCAAGTGCTCTTGCTGGATACCTCACTGGATTAGTAGGTTCATCTAATTGTCCCATATCCGGCGTCACTGTCACGGTGCTTCTTATAGTCAGTTTAATCATGTTAGGACTCGGAGCGACAGGTATGAATGGCATGGCGATTGTCATCTTCATTTCAGCGGTCGTCTGCATCGGAGGGTCAATTTCCGGGGACCTTCTCCAAACCATGGCATCCGGACAAATGATCGGAGCCACGCCAAAGAAACTTCAAATAGCCATGATCTTTGGTGTTGTTGCAATCTCTGCGGTTATAGGTGTCATCATTGGGGTATTACACCAGGCATTTAGAATCGGAAGTACAAACTTGCCTGCTCCACAAGCATTTCTCATGAAAGGCATCGTTCAAGGCATTCTAGGAGGAAACATGCTGTGGCCCTTTGTGATTGTCGGTGCAGTGCTCGCGTTTGTTCTTATCCTTATTGATTTACCAGTGCTTCCGGTAGCGATTGGAATCTATCTTCCGTTCACCCTGTCTGTCCCCATCTTCATCGGTGGGGGTATCCGCTACCTCACAGATGGAGTATTAAAAAAGAGATACGGGAGTGCAAATGAAGAAGAACTCAGCGACTGGGAGCTTGCTATAAAACAAACTGGAGTCAGCCCAAAAGAAAAAGCGATACGAACAGGGCTTTTATTCACCGCAGGGCTTGTTGCCGGGGAGGCATTAATGGGAGTCGTTGTCGCAGTCCTCATTGTCCTTGGAATCCAACTTAACCTTTTCCAGACTGCACCGTGGTGGCCTGGACTACTTGTGTTTGCATACATTGGTGCTCTCCTTGCATATATTCCTATACGTGAAATTATCAGCAATAGAAAAAACACCGAGTAAGTAAGAACAATTACTCTTATTTTATTTCAAAGAGGTACCCTGCGAAATCCCGCACAAACCACAACTGTTTCCCGTCTTTTTCCACAACAAATGGTTTTAAACCATGCTTTTCACACTGGGTAATAAATTCATCCTTATCAGGGACTTCAACACAGATATGGTCATACGTGAAACCCCGTCTCGTTTTACAGATGAACACTTCAAAACGTGCTCTGTCGTTACCGTAGATTTCAATAGCAACAGACGCAGCAATGCCAAATATCGCATGGGATAATTCTTTTGGAAGCATCATGGTTTTAATCCTGGGGAGACCAAGGATCGTCCCAAAGAAAAGATCAGCTTTTAGTTTTTCATCATATTCTACGGCCACATGCTGAATCGACAGCTCATTAGTCATTTCAAATGCACCTGTTCAACAATAGATTCAAAGAATTTAAATGATGTGGGTGATCAACAATGGCAATGAAGGAAAAAGAACACAATACTAAAAAAGGAGAACCATGTATCCTTTAATATGAATGGTGTGGACTGGTTTCGAAACGCGATTATTTATCATATCTTTATTGACCGGTTCGCAGGGTTTCATTCGACAAACAACTGGGAACAGCCGGTGTTTCTTGGAGGAAACATCAGAGGCATCATCACAAAAATACCTTATCTCATGGATCTTGGGGTCACGACGCTCTGGATTTCCCCATTTTACAAAACCTCTGCCTATCATGGATATCACATCACGGATTTCTATCAAGTTGATCCTCATTTTGGAAGCATTGAAGATATCAAAGATTTAATAGATGCAGCTCATGAACATAACATCCATATCGTTGCTGATTTCGTGCCAAATCACTGCTCTAAAGAACACCCTTATTTTCAAGATGCCCAAAAAAACCAGAACAGCCCATATAATGACTGGTTTTACTTCACCAAATGGCCGAACGAATATCTTTCTTTCCTTAGTATCAAAGAAATCCCGAAACTAAACCTTAACAACCCTCTAACAAGGGATCATATAATCAATGCTGCAAAATATTGGCTTGGTCTGGGGTTTGATGGATTCAGACTTGACCATGTAATCGGCCCATCCCACACCTTTTGGAATTGCTTTAAAAAAGAAATCAAAGACAATTATCCAAACGCGGTGCTCATCGGTGAGGCATGGATGATGGGCATAAAACGACAAGAGCTCAACACCTTGCAGGTACGTAATAAATTCTTTAAATGGTTCTCTGGAGCTGCCTCAGAATCATTGTTGAAAGAATACGTAGGGGAACTTGATGGTGTTTTAGATTTCAAGGTTCAAGATTTGATAAAAAAATACGTTACGGACCCCAAGATAACTGAAGAAATGCTTATAACCCTACTTGAACGGCATTACACAAACTACCCAGACAACTATTTCTTACCCGCTTTTCTTGATAATCATGACATGGATCGATTCCTATTCCAATGCGGGAACGACAAAGAAAAACTCAAACAAGCCGCATCCATTCAATTCTCTCTTCCGCAACCAGCAATCATCTACTACGGAACAGAAATAGGCATGACCCAAACAGCCTCACTGTGGACCCAGCCATCCAATGGTGATCTTCAAGCACGTCAACCCATGAACTGGAATGCTCAAGACCAAGAGCTACTTACTTTTTATAAAAAATTAATACAAAAAAAGAATAAAAAGTAGTTTTTCCTTTTTCAGAGAAGAAAAAGAAAAAACCACGTTCGAACGATTCATAGATATATCTACTTAGAATCTTTTTGGCCGATGTTTCTGATAGCAGTCCCTACAGTAGACGGGTCTGTTACCATCGGGTTTGAAGGGAACCTGGGTTTCCTTTCCGCAATCCGCACAAGTTACCTCATGCATTTCACGTGGTGCGCCATAATCCCGACTACCGCGATCGGATCTATCTCTTTTTTCCATTTATATTTACTTCCTTTTTTATCTGTTGGTTCTTCGTTTCCTCGGAACCGCAGAGGTGGCATATACACATAAGGTATTTTAACTTTTGGGATAAAATCTTATCAACAGTGCATCAAAAGATTTTTATAACATTACAATGTTAGAGAATGTACTAAGGGGATTATACTATGAAGAAAGCAAAACCACTAACCGTAGTTACTATACTAATTTCAGTTATTTTCATCGCAAGTAGCATTCAGGCTGGACCAACATCATTAAAAACAACTTCATCGTTGAAAACAACAATGATTTCTTATTCCTTCTCAACACCAGAGCTTCAAGAGAACAATGGCTTTATCACTCTAAAGCTCCCTGAAACCGCAAATTCTCAATTTATACCAGGCCAACCGGTGTTACCTGTCCTTTTAAAAACAATCGAGTTCCCTTTAGGTACACACATTAAAAATATTCAATACACAATTAGCCAACCTACCGAAACTCAACTGTTCTCTAAAATCACTCCTGGCCTAAAACCAGTACAACAGCTGGATGAAAACACAATCATTCAAATAAAAGAAAATAAGGATATCTACACCAATGACGCTTATTTTCCAGATTGCTGGTTCTCCTACCGCCTCACTGGAGGACTCAACCGAAACAATAAAGAGACAACTTTTCTCTCCATTCAACTCAATCCAGTACGGTATAATCCAGTCCAAAATCTCATTCAATCCATTGATGTAATAACATTGGAAATAACCTATGAAGAACCCACCTATCTTTTTGCATCTACAACCGATGCTTACAATCTCCTGATCATAAGCTATGATTCTTATGCATCTCTGCTCGACCCACTGATCACTCACAAGATAAGCCATGGCATCCAAACCAAACTTGTTAGCCTAAAAGACATCTACGATGCAACCTACTTCCCGGTAACAGGAACAGACAATCAAGAGAAAATAAAATACTTTATTAAAAATGCAAAAGAAAACTGGAACGTTACCTACGTGATGCTGGTTGGCAACTTCGAAAAAATACCAGTACGATACGCTGCCCTTGAAACAGATAAAGGTGGTGCGTACGAGGAACTCCGATTTGCCAGTGACCTTTATTATGCAGACATTTATGATAGTGACGGAAATTTCTCCAACTGGGATACCGATGGTGACGGCATCTACGCAGAATGGCCGTACCCTGAGTCACATATAAGAGAAGACATTGTCGATTTATCCCCTGATGTACACGTGGGCAGGTTAGCCTGCATGTTCAAATCCGAGGTAAAAACAATGATCAATAAGATCATTGACTACGAAAACAATGCCCATGGTTCTGACTGGTTTAACCGCATGGTCGTTGTTGGTGGCGACACGTTTGATAAAAGCTGGGAAGGCGGAACTAACTATAACGAAGGAGAAATCGCCACCGAAAAAGCCCTTGAATTTATGCCAGGGTTCACACCAGTGAAGATCTGGACATCTCTTGACAATATGACCACGAAAAACATTCATAAAGAGATCAGTGCGGGCGCAGGATTTCTTTACTTCTGCGGTCATGGAAGCCCACAAATGTGGGCGACACATAACAATGGTGATTACGTTAACTGGACAGGAGAATTTAGCAACATGGACATGCTTACACTCACGAACAAAGGCAAATATCCAATTCTTATGGTTGGCGGCTGCCATAACAGCGAAATCGACGTGACACCCAGAAATTTCATCACCGGTTTACTCAAAGAAAAACTTCACTACTTCTCCAGCGACCCGGAAAACTTCGGTTCTTTTTGGAAATATAACTGGGTCCCTGAATGCTGGAGTTGGATGTTTGTTAAAGTCCGCGGTGGCGCCATCGCCTCCATGGGAAGCGTTGGATACGGCGGTGTCAATATCGGAGATACTGATCATAACGATATCCCCGATTGTTTGGAAGGAGCTGATGGATGGTTTGAGACACAATTCTTCCGACTCTACAAAGAGGAAGGAATTGATTATCTTGGCCAAACATACAGCCAAGTCGTTACAAACTATGTGAACAACTTCGCTGTGAACACCAATAGATATGACGCGAAAATCGTAGAAAACCACATCCTTCTTGGAGACCCAAGCCTAAAAATCGGTGGATACGAATAAAAAAAAGAAAACCTAGAAAAAAGTTCTAGGTGTTCGCTGAATGGAGAAGCCACGCACTTTCAGGTATCTTCTTATAGACATCATACGGTGACTCTTGGATTGTTTTACGGTATACCTCAGCGCGAATTCCATCTCCATTAAACGACCAGTAATACTTGCGAATGAACTTCCCTTTTTCTTTAAACTCCTCTCGGCGTAGGCAGAGTAAATTTTTCTGATGCAACTCATAAAATATTGATCGAACATCTTTATCAAGCGACATGTCTTCGACTTCTTTGCGACCTTTAAAGGCTTTTTGAACGGTATGGGCGAGCGCTGCCGCATCTTCTTTTGTCATGTCAAACCCTTTCTTCAACGCTTTTACAAACAAGTCATTCATCTTCGTTCACCACAATTACCGTTTTGTTACTTTTCTTATTAACGAGTTGTTGTACATCTGGTACCCACCTTCTGTACAGTTCTTACCAAAAGACATTTATTGGATCATTATCGAAGAAATAATGTATGAAAAAATACCTCAACAACATAGTTTAAAAAGAGAAAAAAAGGAAAAGGAGATCAACTCAATTAATCTCTTTTAACGATACCGACAACAGTGATAATGAAGGCGACAATTTCAATGATGTCCAACAGTGATAAATTGTTTTTATCAAACCCCAATGGTACAAAATTTAAAAGAAGCATGACACACCAGATTCCTACACCAAGAACTATCAATGTTTTATTCATACAACTCTCTCCTTATTACCAGTAACAATAATCAAATATTGTAATGATGAAATACGGTTATAATACTTCTCTTTTGTTCCTTAGGAATAAACTGCAGTTTTTCACAAAATGTATATACGATTATTCTATTTGTTGGTTTATGACCAATTATCGATTTTACAACTCCGAAAAACATCTACCCATTGGAAAAATCATCTGTCTCGCACGAACATACCGAGAACATGCAAAGGAAATGAATGCAGGGGTAACCGAAGATCCCTTAGTCTTTCTGAAACCAGAAAGCTCCATTATTTTCAACAAAGACACAATCATCATACCAAAAATGTCTTCTTGTTTGCATCATGAAATCGAACTTGGCATAATCATTGGAAAAAAAGGAAGACATATTTCTCTAGAAAAGGCAATGGAGCACGTTCTAGGGTATTGTGTAGCACTAGATATTACAGCACGGGACATCCAAGCGATAGCAAAAAAGAACGGCTGGCCTTGGGGGATTGCCAAAGGATTTGACACTTTTACACCGATCAGCAAGGTTGTTTTAAAAGGAAAAGACCTCAATGCGCAGAACCTTGAACTTGAATTATGCGTCAATGGTGTTGTAAAACAAAAGGGAAACACCAGGCAGATGATCTACACTCTTGAGAGGATTATCTCCTTTATTTCTGATATTATGACCTTAAAACCTGGGGACCTTATCCTCACGGGAACACCGGAAGGCGTTGGGGAAATCAAAGAAGGCGATGTCCTTGAGGCACGATTAGGAAAACTCTGTTCGCTAATGGTCGATGTACAACGAGAACGATAAGGCTACATGATTCTTTTTTTCAGCAGACAGGTTTTGCACTGTTTTTGCGAAGTAGGTTCACCACAGCTTAGACAGACGTTGAGTCTTGCTGGAGGATACTGTTGTGTAAGGAGATCCTTAATACTCTCATAGCTCGTAAGAATACTATGCCGTGTTCCTGGTGTTTTATTCTCTAAGATGCTGATGATTTCACGAAAGGTCCCCCGTAACGCGCGTGTAGAATACGGGCATTCCGCATTGTGAAACTCGATGTCTTTTACAATCGCGTATACCATGATTTCTTTCTCAGGGATTGTTCGCAGAGGCATTAACCTAGGAACCAGACCTGGTTGAACCCTCTGATGAGGACCAAGTCTAGCAAGCTTCTCCATATCACCATTGACAAAATTCATAAGAATCGACTGTGCCATATCATCAAGGTTATGCCCGGTTACCAGCTTGTCAATCCCAAGCTCTTTAGTTTTTGTGTTCAGACAAAACCTTCGAAACACACCACAATAGCTACATTCCCCGATCTCATCATGTAAACAAGCAATCTCATCCATGGTTTTTCCAATTGCATCCTGAAACGAAATCACATGATGCTCAATTCCCAGTTTCTTGCAATTGCTCCGTGCTAGAGGTAAGCTCGTATCTCGATATCCTCGTATCCCTTCATCAACTGTGATCGCATGAAGTGTAATACCGGGTCTCTTCAAGAAAATCTCATACATCAGATATAATGCAACTGTACTATCTTTACCACCTGAGAGCGCAATACCAATCGTAGCATTATCATCAGTTTTCCCCTTTTTTTTTATATCTTTTTTCACCCGTCGTTCCACAAATTCAATAAAATGATTCTTGCAAAGATGCGCACCACTATACCGAATGAACGTAATCGCAGGTTTTTTACATTTCATACATTGAGTCGCCATGAAAAACCTCTTAAATCCCAATAATGAGAAGGAGAATATCTTCTTGTTTTAGTAGTTTACTGAAAAAAAGAAATAAGAGAGAATAAAACCTTAACTTTATATTATACCAATGTATATCAAATCCGAAGAGGTTCACTCTAATATTTGAAGGTTGAGGAGAAAGTGCTATGCTAGTAAAAAAAGAAGTCTGTAGCTCAGGTATTGAAGAACTTGATATGAAAATGTCAGGTGGCATCCCCCTAGGCAGTACTGTCCTAGTCACCGGGTGCAGTGGTTCAGGGAAAACAACCTTATGTATGCAGTTTTTATTCAATGGAGCTCGAAAAGGAGAACGCGGTGTCTTTTTCACCATCACAGAACCGCTGTTTAAACTCACAAAAAACCTCGAAGGGTTTGCATTCTATGATAAAAAACTGATTGAATCTGGTATGGTTAATATCATTGATTTACGTATCATAAGTGAACGGTTAGGATTAGACACAGAGAAATACACGGTGGAAGATGCTGGAGCACTCCTCGACATCCTGAAAGATATCGCAGATGAACTCGATGTCAAACGACTGGTCATAGATTCCATCACCGCACTCTGTTATCGACTACAAACCAGAGAAATGATTCGGGATTTTATTTTCAAACTAGGGACGTCTTTAGCGGTTATGAGCTGTACCACGATGCTTACTTCAGAAGTTCCACCGCAGACCTTTAAATTTTCTCAATATGAAATTGAGGAGTTTATCTCCGATGGTATCATTTTCCTGGGAGATGTTGACAGGAAAGGGGATTTGATTCGGACACTTCAGGTGATAAAGATGAGAGGCACTGCTCATTCAAGAACAAAGTTTGCGCTGAATATTTCAGCCCAACGAGGCATTGAATTAATACCGTTATTAAAATCCACTGAGTTTGAATCACTCTTAAAACGATAAGGAGAAGATCGTATGGAAGATGCTGTTATAGAAGGGATTAGAGAGCGGGTCGCGGCAGCAATCCGGGTGAACCAATCTGTTGGTATCCAAGTTCCTGAGAACAGACATGGAGACTTATTGGAGGCTGTTTTTAACTCCATGCTTAGTAATACACAGGATACCTGGACTTTTGTGACCGTCAGTAAAACCTTTGATTACCTAGCCAAAACATTTAAAGAAGGCACCCAGTGCGCCAACATTAAGTATATCGACTGTATCTCTCGCGCAGCTGGAATTTCAGAGCTCCATAATAATTGTAATTATATTGAAAGCCCGGTGATGCTTGAAAAATTAATCCTGGAAATCCTCAATAATTTTAAAGGAATTAAACGGGAGGTAGATAAGTACGTGGTTATTGATTCTGTGAGCGCGCTGATGATTTACAATGATCCGGAAATCATTAGAGAATTTATTTCACTGCTTATGAATAGAAGCAGGTCAGAAAATATCCATGTGATCTCCATTCTTGTCGAAGAGGAGATGGACTCCAATAAATTGATCCAGTTAAATGATAAGATTATTGTTCTTCGTGATTCTTTTATTGACTAAGGAAGTAACATCTATGGAAGAAAATCTAAAGCAAAAAAAACCAGAGACGAATCTTCCCTGGGAAGAGGAATTCTTAGATACAGAACAAATCACCAAATGGAGAGATAGCGCATTTCAAGCGGCCTTAGAAAAACTCCAAGAAACCCACGGGAATGCCGAGGCAGTGATGCGTACCGGTGAAGCATTTGGCAGGGGACTATTTGCACAGCAGTTTCAAGAGAAATCAACGGAATGGACCATTAATAAATGGTTGCAGGCAACAGAAGAAGATGCGTTCAAACCGCTTGGAACTGAATTTACCTTCACTGACATCTCACACGATGCAGCAAAAATACTAATGAAACGGGATCCGCTTCGCAACCTCTCAAAAGAAAGGTCAGCTACATCACTCTTTACCTACGGGGCTATACGTGGTCTATTTCTGAGCGCGTTTCCCAAAGGAGAACTTTTAATTGGTGAACAAAAAACACCTGATCAGCAATCATCGATGGAATTAATTTTTAAAACCCAAGCATCCGTGAAAGATAAATTTGAACGGGAAAGGGTAAAGCAATTATTCACCTTACTTGAAAAAAGATAACGACACTTGAAAGAATGCCACGAGAATCATTTATTGATAACAATGTTCAGAAAAAAGAAGGTTTCATTAGTACTGGAATTGATAAATTAGATCGCTTGCTTGAAGGGGGCATCCCCGGGGGATTCACCGTTGTTCTTCTTGGAAGCCCTGGAAGTAGCACAGAAATTCTTGTCAAACAGATGGCAACAACGGGGATCGTCACCTATATCACCACCGAAGAAACAAAAAACGAAATATTAGATACCATGAGACGGTTCAAATGGGAGATCCCGGAAATAGATTTTGTTGACATCTCAGAGATATACTTTTCCAATATCCTTAAAGGTGAACAGAAGCGAGTGAGCATCTACGAGCAGCGATCAAAACTCAAACTTAAGGAACTCATCGAGATTGGATCAACAGCAATGCCAACAACAGAGACCGGTTGTGAAGATTTCTTGGCAATCTTATCAAACAGGACAAAAAATATAGCTGAACATAGAACCATTATCATTAATTCCCTTGATTTTTTCCTTAGCCAGTACGACCAGGAGGATGTGCTGAAAACAGTGTATGCCATTAAGGTGAATAACCTCAAGAATAAAGGTGCACTCCTTATCGTGATGACTAAAGGCGTTCATGGTGAATTGTTTGAACGCAAGATGGAAGGACTCGCTGACGCAGTTCTCGAATTGGATGTGATCCAGAAAGGATCATCTTTTGAACGATATCTGTCCGTAAAAAAAATGCGGAATTATGCAAAAAAGATAGGGATCGCACGGTATGTCATTGATGATAGTGGTTTTGTCTTAGAAATGATCGAACGAATCATGTAAAATGCATATGTCATATTTTTAATTGCTGTTCGTTAAAAATAAAATTTAAAAAAAAGAAAAAAAGGGATGAGTGGTTGTTCTACTTCACACTAGTGAAGATGAACAATTGTGTTCCATCTTTTGTTTGGGGTGGTGCAGTACTATCCACACAGATTGCTTTCGCGGTGATGGTGATCGAGCCAAGCCCAAGGATCATATCTGAGGAGATTGATTCTTCAGCACCGATCGCAAGGCTTGCAATGGTTCCGCTGGCAGTTTTGTTGATTCTACCAAAGATACCACCAATGACCTTAATTTCCCAATCAACGTCGGTCCCTACTGCGTTACCATTGTTTTTCACGACTGCTTTTACACCAATACCAAACCCTGGTGTAATGGTGATGGTGAGTTTTGGCGCTGGAACCGGCAAGAAAAGCTGATAGTAGTAGATATCCTTGTCAGTGGTGTTTGTGTTTCTGCTGTCAACCCAGACAATGCCACCGTCATGGATGTCCACGGAGTTTTCCTCGGCTACAACAGTGCCGTCTTGATTGTTAATCTTTGTTGGAGTGCCCCAGGTTGCACCATCAGTGGAGTTAATCACAAAGAGGTTACCTTCGTTGATGTAGGCTGCATAGAATTTGTTCCTATGAGCGTAAATTTCAGGATAGGACCCTGCAGGAGCAATGGTTGAGTTTGTCCAAGTAACACCTTCATCTATGCTATAGACACATCGAACTGCACCAGTGAGATTGACATAGGCTATCGCTACATTTTGCCCATTGGTGCCATAGGCAGCAATTGCAGGGTTTGATCCATCTGCGACTCGTTTCTGGAAAGCTGTGTATTCATAGTCAGGTTGAACTGCAGGCACTACCTCTTTCCAGACAATGTGCGGTCCAGTGGTGACATTGGTGTATTGAATAACAGTGTGGAATCGGTCTGCGAAGTTCACCATATCAGGGTCTTTGGCAGGAGCAGTCTTTGTAACTGACTGTGCATCAAAGTATGAAACACCAGAGCCAGCATCAATCCCAGTGTGGAAACAAATCGGGCAGTCTGAAATATCATAGACGTCGTAGATTTCACGGTGTATAAACATGTTAAATGGCCCAAAAACATCAGGGTAGTTCAAATCTTGATACCAGCCGCCATCAGCGATTTGTGCGTATTTTGGCTCAGGCGCGCCATTGTTCCAGGTATAGAACTCCCAATTGTTGTAATCCATGTCAGGGATGTACCAGCCTCCAACAACCTCAGTATCCATTCCTAAGAATGCACCCATTAACTGATAGTCTGGATGTTCAACAAGAGCAGAATCAGGATATGCTATCTGTGTAAGATCCGTAAGAGAAATTACAACCTCGTTCGTCCACCAGGTTTCCTGGTCATTTACGCTATCTTCAGGACAAAAGGTAAAACCAGCGTTTGTTGTGGAGATATCAACGTTGTTCTGCCAGGTGATAAACACGTCGCCCATTTTGTCCTTTGTAATTGCTGGTCGAATATCGTCACCAGGTAACCCGCCGGTGATCTGGATATTTTCTCCACCAGTCAATGGAAGCGGTGTGCCACTTTTATCCCATGTTTTTGCTTCTTTTATTGCGACTTTAGTTTTTCCAGCCCACAGAGGATCAACATTTTTGTTTGGTGTTGTGTTAGCAAATACTGCTGCACCAGGCATAATAAACGCAAGAGCAACAGCTATTACTACAGCTGCTTCTAATAATGTTCTTATTTTGGTTATGTTCTTCATAAAGTATTCCCCGTTATTACTCTCTATATGTCTAATTTTATTTAAATGTTTCGCATCGAAGAGCGACTCTGCATTATATGAAGGTCTATCCTTTAAAAAATTTCAATAATTCATATTTTTAATTATTTCAAAAATATATAATAATTCTTTTTATATTTATAGGAATATTTGGACATTTGATGAATACTATAGCCAGAAGCAGCTTTTTCACCATTTCATATACTTTCAGTCTCCTCGACCACATGTTTATAAACATCTTACTCTTTTCATCTTACAAAAGGGAGTTCTTATGGGAAAAGATAAGGCAAATGAGTCACCACTTAGTGATTTACCTGGAGTCGGACCGACGATAGCTGATAAATTAATCGAAGCAGGGTTCGCGGACATGATGAGTATTGCTGTCTCATCGCCAAAAGAACTCTCTGAAGTTGCTGAGATAGGAGAACCAACCGCTGCCAAGATTATTCAAGCAGCACGAAAGAAAGCAGATGTTGGCAGTTTTGAGACAGGAACAGCACTGTTGGAACGTCGTTCAAAAATAGGGTCTATTACTACAGGATCTAAAACCTTTGACGAACTTATGGGTGGAAAAGGATTTGAAAGCCAAGCGATTACAGAATTGTTTGGTGAATTTGGCTCAGGGAAAACCCAGCTTGCACATCAGATGTGCGTGAACGCTCAAATGCCTAAGGAAAAAGGTGGATTAGACAGTCATGTTTTTTACATCGATACAGAGAATACATTCCGGCCTGATCGCATTACTCAAATGGCAGAGGCATATGAACTTGATCCTAATGAAGTACTTGAGAAAATCCATGTTGCTCGCGCGTATAACTCCAGTCATCAGATGTTGCTGGTTGATAAGGTCATGGAACTTTCTAAGGAGTTTTCCCCACGTTTATTAGTTGTTGATTCTCTCACGAGCCAGTTCCGTGCTGAGTATATCGGCAGAGGTGCTCTTGCGGATCGACAGCAGAAACTGAACAAACATATGCATGATCTTCTCCGTTGGAGTGACCTTAATAACGGGGTTGTTGTAGTAACGAATCAGGTTGCTGCAAAACCAGACGCCTTCTTTGGTGACCCAACCCGACCGATAGGAGGTCACATCGTTGGACATACCGCTACATTCCGACTCTACCTGCGCAAAAGCAAAGGCGGTAAAAGGATAGCAAGACTTATTGATTCTCCACACCTCCCTGAAGGAGAAGCTGTTTTCTCTGTAAGCGAGATAGGAATCAGAGATTAAAACACTCATACAAACTTATCCTTCTTTTCGTTCAGTTTGAGCAGTAACTATTTGAGCCGCCGGTCTTTTCAAAGACATAGGAGAGTATGGCTGTTTGGTAGTGTGAGAACGAGTCCGCACCATTTTCAACAATGCTGAGGTGATAAGAAGAACTCCAACAAACCCAAGAAACAGAGGGGAAAGCAGAACTGTTTTCTGATTAAAAATGACAAGAAGCGCTATAAGAAACGCAAGCAAACCACCAATGACACCGGTAAATTCAATTGGGATCTCCATTCCCTTTAGCCGCATCACAAACGGGTCGCGTCGTTCAAGACGTTCTATGCCTAGCTCTAATTTTGAATTCATCTGAGATATCAGGGTATGGATAGTTTGTATGTCTGCTTTGGTCATCGTGTTCACCTGCTCAAGAGACGCGAGTTGTTCTTTGAGATGCTCGAGTTTTTGTTCATAATGAACTACTTCATTATGAAGATTAGTGAGCTCCCCGTCAAGCACTTGCGCAATTTCACTTGCATTCTTTCGTTTCTTATTGAGAATAAGTTTGCTAACAGGCCCATTCATCATGAGAGCTCCGGCATTACCTGAACCTGGCACTCCCCCAGATAAACGGGTCTCAACAGCTGATAGACGCGAGCTCACACTCATGGTTGATTGTTCAATCTTCCGAATCCAACTTTTCAACGACTGCACATTATCACTAGAAGAAAGATTATCTTGTATTGCTTTCTTTTTAAGCATAGCCTCTCTATTTCTTCTCACTAACATTTGATACACTCCCCACATTACCTCAAACTGATATTCCCACTTTATTATTTCAGTATTCATCAATAAAATTACAAACCTAACGCTGGAGTATTAGCCCAACCGAATGACACTGACTGCTTTTGTATCGATGAAATCGTCAAACCCCGTTGCTTTTACGGTGAGTTTCAGATATGCCTCGTTCACGTTAGCATCGAGTATGGGTTTAATCCCCGTGATTTTTGCTGAACCATTCGTCAACGTTTTTCCCTGACCTGCAACCCCAGCGCCAACTAACGTCACCGTTACATCTGCTATCGGGTCGGCACGTTGATCGTTTGTTGTGACCTTCACCCAGATCGTATAGGTTTTCGAAAAGGTGAACGATCCTCCACCAGCAGTTCCAGGATTTTCCGCGAGAAGCGCATTGCTAGTAACTTGCGCATTCATCGTTCGTGTTCCTTTTGGGATCATCACGACAACTGCTGCAATGACAGCGACTGCAACAATCATGATAATGATCAAATACATCGGGATGCCTAAAACATCTCCACTTTCATTTCCTCTAATAGTTTTTCGTTTCATTTTTTACTCCCAGACTCAAATTATATTATTTGATCAGATAAGTTATATACATATGTCTTTTTAATAATTTCGCAATAAAATTTTTATAATAAAAGAAATCCATGAAAATATTATCAAGAAAAATATTGTTGTATCGAAAAGTAAAAAAAAGATCAAAAGACAGAGGACATCAACTTATGTTATTTGAGTTTTTTTAAGATTAAATCTGCTGCTTTTTTGCCTGAAAGCAACATCCCACCAAAAATCGGACCCATACGCGGCGCTCCATACACCGCATTTGCACCCATACCAGCAACAAAAAGGCCAGGAAAGACCTCTTTGGTGTTTTCTACAACTGTTTGCTCTCCAATTTCTGCACACATGGATCGTTCTTTTTCCAAATCACCACTGGGGGTGTTTAAGAGCCCTGCCTTTCGTCTCACGATATGACAGACCTCAGCTGCATGACCCGTGGCATCAATACAATATTTTGCACGCATTGAGAGTGGATCGACATGCAACCCTGCTATCTCCACTGCACTCCAATTAATCACAAACCCATTCACTTTTTTTTTGTTCATGAGGACATCCTCTACAGAAATGGTGTTAAACACCCGAACACCAGCATCAATAGCAGTTGAGCACAACTTCGTCACAGCTTCTATGGAATCAGCACTGTAATACCCAGCTCCCTCGTTTTTCAGCCTTACACCTGCTTGCTTCAAAATATGCTTTGATTCTTCTTGTACGACAATAACGGAGAATGTCATCCCACCGCCCCACATCCCGCCACCAACAGAAAGTTTTCGTTCAAACACAACAACCTTTTTTCCGGCGTTGGCTAAATACGTTGCTGCTGTCAATCCAGCAGGACCAGCACCAGCAATTGCGACATCAACTTCGATGTTATCTCGAAATTCTTTCGTGAACCGATCGAAGATAATTTTAGTAACGGTAATATCATCAATGCTAATAGAAAACACCTCGCATTAAAATCCATATTTCACCAGCATTATTAAACATACCGCTAATGATTTATACCCTGACTTATGTTCATTGCTTGTGCTTAAAATCAGATGTGTACAACCACAAGATATTATTCCAGTCAATACTCTTGCGTATGAAACATTACCAGAACGATACAACCCAGGGATTTTCAATCAATTCTATGAAGCGTTTCCCGAAGGGTTTCTTGTTGCTGAGCTCCACAACACCATCATCGGGTTTCTCATAGGTGTGAAAACAACGAAGACTACCGCAAGAATTCTAATGCTCACCATTGAAAAAAATAAAAGAAAACATGGTGTCGGTTCTTCGCTCCTTTCATCTTTCCTACAAGTAATGAAACATCATCAAGTGACATGCGTTGAGCTTGAAGTACGAACAACGAATCAAAGTGCGATAGAGTTTTATAAAAAACATGGATTTAGCATACGCGATACACTCCAGCGGTTCTATCAAAATAGGGAAGATGCGTACAACATGAGCAAAAGTCTTTTATAATTTCAAAGATCCTTTTTCTTTATCTGTCATAAAACGTATTGCCATTTGATCAAGACGGTTCGCCATTTTTTCTAAACCAGGGTCACCATTGTTCGTTGAAAGTATTCCTGCAATATCCTTACTAAGTGTGAACACCGCGAGTTTATGCTCCCGTTTTGACTTGTGAATTTGATATGGCGTGATCTCGAGTTTCTCATAGCAACTATGGTCGCATCCATTATTTTCACAGATTTGTTCGAGTTGAGTGCGTATTTGATACAAAAAGGTATGGAGTTGAATGAGTTCGTCTTTCTGCATTGGTCTTGTCCTTCCCATGTCGAGATACCATAGTATCTTTTTATATTTTTTCACGGTTATTTCGTGTGCAACTGTCCTTGGTTCGTATGTACGCTACAATGAATCATTGAAAATCGTTTTTTGTTAACACTTTGACTGATTTGGGTAATTTGACGACATTACCGAGTTTGATACCAACTATTTCTTTGACGTTTTTATTGTTTGCTATATCTAACAAACGCTGGGTGATAATACCATCAAAGACCACGGCGGAGACGTTCTCCCCTTTCTTAATCTCATCTGTTAATTCACGCACAGGTATCGTTCTGATCTCTTTGCCATTCTCATCCATGAGCACCGCTTTGAGAGAACCTGAAATCTCATTTAAGATGGTTTCATAGTTTTTCTGTTTCTCCGTGGTAATCACGGGTTCAGCTACAACCGCTTCGTCTTCTTCCTTACGTGGCAGCTGCTCTTTCTTCTTTGCAAAAAACTCTTTTTTCATTTTCTGCTGCTGTTGCGCGGGTTTTTCACCGTTTTCTTGGCGTTTTTCTTCCTCGTCCTTGCCTCCAATCTTGATATTGTACATATCCATGTATTGCTCACGAGGGATTTTGTTCTTCAACGATTTCATGATAAGTTTCTGAGGAATTTCTTCTACTTCTCTGGTCTGAGGCGCCCGAGCAACAAAGTCAACATCAGCAACCTGCAGTAACTCTCGTAAAATCAGTTCTCCGCCGCGATCACCGTCAACAAACACGGTCGTGATTTTTTCTTTTGACAGATCAATGACAGTTCTTGGGACGTTTGTCCCACCGACTGCAATCACGTTTTTTATTCCGTATTTTAAAAGATTCAGTACATCACGTCTACCTTCAACAATAACGATTGCATCACTGTCATTGATATTTGGTCCTGCGGGACAATGATCATGACCGTAACTGGTGATTTCTTCAACTTGAACAGCTTGCCTGACGTTTTCTGCAATGCTTTCGCTATCGGTTTTGCTTTTTTCCATGACGTCATTGAGCAGTATTTTTGCTCGTTCAATCACCTGTTTTCTCCTGGAGACACGAACATCTTCGACTTCCTCAACATGAATCGTTGCTTTACATGGTCCAACGCGATCAATGCTTTCAAACGCTGCCGCAAGGATAACGGTCTCGACTTTATCCAACGATGTTGGTAAGGTCATAATGCCGTCGCTTTTCCCATTCTTGGAGTCAAGCTCAACCTCAATTCTACCCACGCGTGCGGACCTTTGTAATTCACGAAGGTCCAGTTCATCGCCAAGCAGTCCTTCGGTTTGCCCGAAAATAGCTCCGACAACATCCGATTTTTCAATAATTCCGTCTGCTTTTATTTTAGCCTTAATTAAGTATTTTGTAGTTGATGGATCAATGACCATTTTGTTCACCTCTTTGTCATCAACTCTTTGAAAAATAGCACTTGTTTCTGCTCGTAATGGCAGAGAACTGCCTTTTCTCCCAATCTCGCTACTTGAGTTGCATAGTTCTTTTGAGAGGAATTAAATCGGTAATCTTAAGGTAATAAAGTACCATTTTTCATTAAGTTGATTCTTAACAATACAGTATAGAACCTTGCGTCATATTTAAATCTTGTGTCCAGTATTCAGTCTCGATTTTCATGAGCGAAAAAATTTTCATCGGAGTCGCATGGCCCTATGCAAATGGGTCACTTCATCTTGGACATGTCGCTGGATGCTACCTTCCCGCTGATATCTTTGCACGATACAACCGCTTGAAAGGTAGAGACGTTCTCATGGTCTCCGGCAGTGACGAACATGGGACTCCTATCACGATTACCGCAGATAAAGAAAAGACGACACCACAGACAATTGTTGATCGCTACCATAAAGAACACACCGAAAACATGAGACAACTTGGGATTTCCTTTGATCTCTTTACCAGAACGACCACCCCAAACCATGAAGGGACCGTCCAAGAAATCTTTCTTGCACTTTACCAAAAAAAACTCATTTACCGTAAAAGCCTTGATGCCTTATACTGTCCAACCTGTGCACGATTTTTACCTGACCGGTATGTCGAAGGGATCTGTCCACATTGCCGTAAAGAAGGAGCACGAGGCGATCAATGTGACAATTGCGGGAAGCTTCTGGACACGCTGGAATTAATCAACGTCCGATGTAAAATCTGTGGTGGTACACCAGAAAAACAAAAAACAGAGCACCTGTTTTTTGCTTTAAGCACGTTTGAACCAAAGTTGAAAGCTTGGCTAAAGGATAAAAAATATTGGAAACCAAATGTAATCAAATTTACTCTTAACTGGCTTCAACAGGGCTTGCACGATCGTGCGATTACTCGAGATATACCCTGGGGAATTAAAGTCCCGGTGTTTGGTTTTGAAAACAAACGCATATATGTCTGGTTTGACGCAGTCATCGGGTATCTTTCCGCGAGTAAAGAATGGTCAAAGAAACATCATAAACCCGGTGGATGGGAGGAATGGTGGAAAAACCCAGAAGCCAAACATTACTATTTCCTTGCTAAAGATAACATCCCTTTTCATTCGATCATTTGGCCTTCTATTCTTATGGGATACGATGAGACATTGAATTTACCGTATGACATTCCTGCGAATGAATATCTCACCTTGAAAGGAGAACAGTTCTCTAAAAGCCGTGGGGTTGGCATCTGGGTTCCAGAGATCCTACAAAGGTTTGATGCAGACGTGATTCGATATTATCTGTCTATTAACATGCCCGAGAACAAGGATGCGGACTGGCTCTGGAATGATTTTGTCGCAAAGAACAATGACGAGCTGGTGGGAACCTACGGGAACTTCATTCATCGAGTCATGACATTTACCAGTAAGAATTTTGGCTCTCTCCCTTCTTTAGGAACACTTGAACCAATAGATAAAGAAGCCTTACAAAAAATTCAGGACGCGTTCAAAGAGGTTAGTGAAGCATTGGAGCATTGTTCGTTTAAGAAAGGTTTGCGAGCTGTCATGAACCTTGCCCAATATGGGAACGTCTATTTTGACAGGAATCAACCATGGACACTTCTGAAAAAAGACAAAGAACGTTGTGGAACCGTACTGCACATCTGCCTCCAGCTCGTACAAGCACTTTCTGTTTGCATGGCACCATATCTCCCCTTCTCCTCGGAACGCGTCTGGGAAATGCTTGGTCATACACATCCGATGAAACACTGGGATGATGCTCTGCATGAATTACGCACAGGGGCAGCCTTGGAAACCCCAAGCCCGTTATTTAAGAAACTCGAACTCAAAGACATCGTGACGACCACCGACCCGTTTTCCAAACTTGATTTACGTGCCGCAAAAATCATTGACGTCCAAGACCATCCAGATGCAGATAAGCTCTACGTCCTACAAGTGGATCTCGGACCACTGGGGAAACGGACTATTGTCGCGGGAATGAAACCATTCTACCCCAAAGAAGAGATCCTTGGAAAAACGATTGTGCTGGTAACCAATCTGAAACCGACAACAATCCGCGGTATCGAATCAAAAGGTATGGTCCTTGCCGCAGAAGATACAACCGGAGCAGTAGCACTCCTCCACCCCAAAAAAAGCCAGCCAGGAGCTGAGATCAGTGTGGAAAACATCCCACGAGAACCTGTGTCGGTCCTTGAATATAACGCGTTTAAAGAAATAGCGATGACCGTGGATGCAAAAGGAGAGGTCGTGTACAACGGAAAAACACTTAAAAATAAGAACCATACCGTGGTCACCGACCGAAAGGTCAGCGAAGGAGCCAAGGTGCTTTAGGGGGAAGAACATGATGAGCTCATCAATTGTTGTTACTACGGATTTACCATTAAAAATAGTGAATAAAGGCAAAGTCCGGGATATCTACGAAATAGGGAACAACCTCTTGCTTATTGCCACCGATCGAATCTCTGCCTTTGATGTAGTGCTCCCTGAACCAATCCCCTCAAAAGGTGTATGCTTAACACAACTCTCTAAATTCTGGTTTGACTACACAAAAAATATTATTCCAAATCAAGTGATTTCAACTGAGATTATAGATCTCCCAAAAGAACTACAGGAGTATCGAAAGGAGCTTGCATACCGCAGTATGCTTGTGAAAAAAACAAAGGTTGTTCCGATTGAATGTATCGTCCGTGGATATATCTCCGGGTCTGCATGGAGTTCGTACAAAAAAGACGGAACAGTCTGCGGCATGAAACTCCCTAGTGGAATGCTTGAGTCAGAGAAATTTCCAGAACCGTTATTCACACCTTCGACAAAAGCAGAATCAGGACATGACATTAACATTTCGATTAACGAGATGAAAAAACTCGTTGGATCAGAGATCGCTCAAAAGCTACAAGAAAACTCATTGAAAATCTATAACACAGCCGCTGAGTACGCACGCAAACGCGGGATCATCATTGCAGATACTAAATTTGAATTTGGTATACTGAATAACGAACTCATCTGGATCGATGAGGCACTAACCCCAGATTCTTCTAGATTTTGGCCTGCAGATAGTTACATGCCGGGAAAATCACAGCCGAGTTTTGATAAACAATATGTCCGTGATTTCCTCAATACGACTGGTTGGGATAAAAACTCAACACCACCACATCTCCCAAATTACGTGATAAAAGAAACGCAGAAAAAATATCAAGAGGCTTACGAAAAAATCATAGGCAAGAAATTCAAATTCTAATATTTCCGACCCGTACTATCGGATTTTACTTTATTAACAGACAAAGGATTAAATACGCCTTCTTGGTAATTACAGAATATGGGGGTTTAATGAAGAAAGCGCTAAGCGGAATAGTAATTGTTTTATTTATTCTTTCCCTATTGCCCTATTCAACATCAAGTAATATTATCTTTTCTAAGATACAGGCCTTAACACCAAACGATACATTGAATGATCAATCCCAGTTCCCAGAAAATTTAGAGAATCAAGATGGGCGTCTTTTCAAAAAGCTTGAATGGTGTGCACCAAACACTACACTTCCTGGCACCTACAAGGAGTATCTGTTATCGCACCCGTTAACACCAGCTCGGTTTTCAACACCTCAAGACAGATTACAGGTTCTCAGTCAGGGCAATACAACCCTTGCCATCCTTGTTTGCGAAGATATCTATCTACAGATCACGACAGCCCTTGACCAGTATATTTCTGATGTTGATTTAGAAGGATACACAGTTTTTTTACAAACGGTTTCTGGCGGCACCCCGGAGGATATTAAAACCTGGATTACCGCACGTTATCATGAAGGAGTATGTGGAATTCTTCTTATCGGGGATGTAACCGCAGCCTGGGCAGAGGTCTCCGGTGACGTGTTTCCCAGTGACTTATTTTATATGGACCTTGATGGACACTGGGCAGATGATGATCATGATGGTGATTATGAAGTCCATGATGCGGGTAGTGGGGATATGGGACCTGAGGTCTATGTCGGTCGTATCTACGCAACAACTCTTACCTATGACACTGAAGCAAATATGGTGAATGATTATTTCTCCAAAGCACATGCGTACCGTACTGGGAAACTCACCCAGCCATGGCGAGGTCTTGAGTACGTCGAAGAAGACTGGTATGATATGGATGTGAATCTCGATCTTGTCTACGGAAATAATGTGACTCGATATGATTATGGATACTTCACCACCGCTGAGGATTATCTGAATCAAATGGATTTAGGACAACATTTTGTCCAAGTCTGCGTCCATAGTTATTCAGGCGGGCATTACTTCAGCACACGCCCAACCGAATCAGCAGCCTATGCCCATATCTACGTCTATAGTCCAACCACCAGAGTAGCAAAATTACTCCTGGGAAGCGATGATGGGATTAAAGCATGGGTAAATGGGGCAATCGTATGTGTTAAAGATCGGTACGGCGGCTGGACTGCAGACAAATATGAAGCAAACGTGACTCTACATGCCGGATGGAATGATCTCCTCTGCAAAGTCAGTCAAGATGGAGGAGACTATCATTTCTCAGCCCGATTCACCGATATAAACGAGATAACTTTTAACGATCTCACATATCAAATTAACAATCCTGCACAATATGGTGGTGAAGCTGAATATATCAGGAGTTTCCTTCTCAATGGATTTCATCAGGACACCTCAGACCGATTCTGGGAATATCTGTCCACAAATTATCTTGATGTCAACGAAGGATCGATTAATCCACATCCGGGTGACATGATGGGTGGACAACTATGGACCCTCTACGATTCAGGAAACCCGTACATCAACATGGCTGAGCACTGCAACAATGCTGACTACGGCGTCTGTTATGCCTTTGCACGAGTCTATGCCTCAACAGAAACCTCGTGCCAATTCTGGACAGGATATGATGATGGTGCCCGCGTCTGGTTGAATGGCCAAGAAGTTCTCATCGACAATCGATATGGTGGATTTAGCGCAGACATGACCAAGGTTAACGTCACGCTACAAGCCGGGGAGAACAGACTTCTGCTCAAGATCTCTGAATGGATGGGAGACCATGGATTCAGTGCACGGTTCTGCAACACTGACGGAAGCGCAGTGAATGGTCTTACTTACGATCCCACCTCAACACCAATAACACATATTGGCACCTGGCTCGTGAATGGCCCCTACGTCAACCCAACTAAAGCGACACGACTGAGTACCGATTATCTTGGTAATGAAGGAAACGTGACACCAAGCCAGGGTGACACTGCATCGTTTGGAACCTGGGAACGAGGCATCGGCAACGGCTGCCCCTTTAATCTCGGTGGGTTCTTCGATCATGGCGCATGGGTACTCTCACAAGATATCCAAAGCAGAGACCCCCCAGTCTTATTCTATAACCTCTTCGCCTGTGGACCAGGACGATTCACCGATGAAAACTACCTTGCAGGTTCTTACGTCTTCCATACTACCTATGGATTAATCACCGTTGCCTCATCAAAGAGCGGTAGCATGTTAAATTTCAATGACTTCACCCAACCACTCAGCGAAGGAAAAAGCATTGGCGAATCATTCCGCGAATGGTTTGACGCGCAAGCACCCTATGTGCAATGGGAGAAAGAATGGTACTACGGCATGGTCGTCTTCGGTGACCCTACGTTATGTATACAGACTCCCATTCAGATGAAGATCACTAAGCCAGAAAACGCAGTGTACCTCAGAGACAATAAAATTATTTCGTTCCCGGTACCTCTCGGTATCGGTAAGATCACGATCGAAACCTTTGCTGCATGTAAAGACGCTGATATTGAAAAAGTCGAATTCTATGTTGACAATTCCCTGCAATCAACCGATTCCACATCACCTTACAGCTGGACATGGAATACACCTGCATTCCTCAGACATAATGTGAAAGTAATTGCGTATGATACCGTTGGTCACAATACAACACGAGAACTCAACATGTGGAAGTTTTTCTAACCTTATCCTTCTTGCACTGGGGAGCGCCAATCCAGACCAGGCGTTCGTACTCCAAGTTTCGGAATCAAGGGCGTCCGTCGTTTATGCTGACTTTTCATTCTCATGGTTCGAATACGTTCCACCTGTGTTTTGGATACATGTGCGAT
>Ga0315289_10001984_pt1 | contig 31742 bp, 27 predicted proteins | sample YL17G11_40_MG_FD_203452 | JGI IMG/M metagenome (GOLD analysis project Ga0315289, IMG submission 203452) | Sediment microbial communities from Yellowstone Lake, YNP, Wyoming, USA - YL17G11_40 | ecosystem: Environmental > Aquatic > Freshwater > Lake > Sediment | place: USA: Wyoming | collected... | reverse complement strand
GTCGCATCCGGTTTATAGACTGTTCCCAATCTCTATTATGCCGGGAAACAATCCGGTTGCCGCCGATTTCATTTAGCGATCTGTCGCAAACGGCGCAGGTGGCACCCAGTATTCTCATACAAATCCCCGTTATGCAATCACAATCCGAATACTCGCCGGCGACATCTCCGTCTTGCCGGTCGTCTGAACGATCGGATGCATCTTGATCCTTTGAATTTCATCAATATCAAGGTCCTGGAAGCGGAGCTCGAACTGCGGAGGCAGGATGTCCGCCGTTTTAAGCGCTGATCGCAGAAACGCTTCGAGGGCCGTCATTTTCAATTCGATTGTCGAGATCGTCTTCTCGGCTTTTATGCTTGCCTTTTTTTTAATCTTTTCCTTAAGGGCATCACGCGCCGTTTTCAATTCACAGTATCGGGCGTATCTGGCCATGGCCCTTTCACTTGGGTTGATGAAAATGCCACTGCTGCCGAACAACTCGATGTTCTGTTCAGACATCTGATCGAGTGCATATTGGGCGTTGTCTATTGCAGCCACGATGTCGCATTTGATTTCGGGATTGATTTCATTAAGTCGCCTTTGGGCCTCTTTTATCTGAGATTTGATAGCGGACATGAGCATGGTGCGGCCTTCTTCCCCATCGTGTGGCGGTATGATATGGGATTTAATATAAAGGCCGTGAACGACATATAGTGTCGCAGGAAAATGAAATGCAGCATCACAATTGGTTCGATGCTTTTTCTGATTTCATCCAATCCTTTCCTGAAAAAGTATCGCTTCCCACAGCCGCGGGCAGCCGCCATTTCACTCCCGGTCTCAATCGTATAAAATCGGCAATAAACCTTCTAAACGCAGCAAAAAATCCTAACTCATTGATTTTAAGCGATTATTTTTTCAGTAATCGGGAATACATTCCCTAATACTTGCATTTTTCAGGAAGATGTTCCATTGTACCCAATAAAAAAAGCCCGCTGGAGGAGGTTAGAAGAACCAGCGGGCCGAGGCAAAGCCTCTTAAAGAAAGGAGGACGAAACAGAAACACACTAACCCTTATGCTTAGAAGCGTCTCATGATCTGCTTCTGACCTTATTACGCTGGATAGGGATTAATTATTGCCGATTCTTTTCAATCAAATAATCCGAGCTGCAACGCATCGGATTTCCCCGCCCGTTTCGAATAACCATGCTTCTCGCAGTGCCGATATTTCAGCGATTCCGGGATCTCTCCTATAAAGGGCGATTCCCGGCGCTGCTCCCTGCGGCCATGAATCATTCTGCTGCGCGCATGGGACAGATGGAGTTGGTACTTGGCGCGCGTAATGCCGACATAGAGCAGCCGGCGTTCTTCGGCGATGTCCGGTTCCGCGCCGCCGCGCATATACGGGATAAAGCCTTCCTCGCATCCCGCGATAAAAACGATCTTCCATTCGAGCCCTTTCGCGGCATGCAGCGTCATGAGCGAAATGTCTTCGCCGCGGGGATCGTAAAAATCGGCTTCGTTGTCAAGCGAGAGTGATGCGAGGAATTCCGCGGCGGTCGCGGCGGCCCCGGCGCGCTCGTTGACAATCGTCCAATGGCGCGCAGCCAGGTCCCCGTCGGTCGCTCCCATGCCGCGCGCCGCCGCGATCATAGCGCGCCCAGGATCGCCCGCGCACAGCGCGGCGCGCACGTCGTCCAGCACCCCGGTGATTCGCGAAAGCGATGCGGTTTCGGACGCAGAAAGGTCTTCCCGCGCGCGCAACCATTCGATAGCCGGGGAGCTTGCATCATATTCAGTGTGCACGCGATCGAAAAGGCGGTCGGCGCTGCTCCGCGACAAGCCGGGCCAATGCATGCGCAGAAGATCTTCCGTGCGAAATCGGGCGGCGGGATTTTCCGCAAAAGCAAGAATCGCCGCCGCATTCCGGACGCTGCTTTCGTCCAGCAGGCTGCGCCGGGCCGCCCTCTGGGCCGGTATGCCGGAGCGGTCGAACGCCTCAACCACCGCATCACCCGCGGCATGCACGCGATACAGCACGGCGATATCGCGGAACGCAAGGTCACCCATCGCATCATTCCCGCCGCGGCCGCTGTCGATGGCAAAGTGGCTGGAGCCGCCGATAAGCCCTTCGATGGTTTTCACGATAAACTCGGCTTCGGCATTTTCCGTGGGAAAACCGGCGACCGTGATCCGGTCCGGTCCCGCCACGTCGCTGGTCATCGCGCCCTTGCCCGCCGCGGCATGCGGCCCCAGCACGGCCGCTCCGGCCCTGAGTATGGCCGGCGTCGAACGGTAGCTGCGGTCAAGTTCGACGGTCCGCGCGGAAGGATAATCGGAAGTAAAGCGCGAAAAATAGCGCACGTCGGAGCCGCGGAAGCCGTAGATGGCCTGGTCCGGGTCGCCGATGGCGAAGAGGTCCCCGGCCGGCGGCGCCAAAAGGCGCAACAGGCGGTATTGCAGCGCATTGACATCCTGATATTCGTCGACCAGGACATGCGGCCATCGGGACCGGCAACGCGCGCAAATGGCGGTGTTGGCCGACAGCAGGATGGCGGGGAGCAGCAAGAGATCGGAAAAATCAACCAGCCGGTTCGCGCGTTTGTATTCGCGGTAGCGGAGGAATGCCGCGCCGAACTGTTCCGCGAATCCGGGATCCGGCGTGGGATCGGCCGCATCGTCCAACCGGCCGAGTATCCGCATCTCCAGAGCGCCGAATTCCGGCGCCGAGGGGTCCTGCGTTTCCCGGACGGCATCGGCCCACATGCGCGCGGCCTCGTTTTCCGACACCACCGCGGGCGGCGCGGAAAATCCCAGCGCCGCCGCGTTTTCGGCGATCAGGGAGAACCCGAGACGGTGGAAGGTGGTGATGCACGCGCGACCGCCCTGTTTTCCGGCCGCCGGTATGCGGCCGATACGTTCCTGCATCTCGCGGGCGGCCCGGTTCCCGAAGGTGACGGCAAGGACCGAGCCGGCGGCAACATTCTTTTCCGTCAATAACCAGACGATACGTTCAACGAGCGTGCGGGTCTTGCCCGTGCCCGGGCCGGCCACAACGATCAGCGGGCCGCCAGGATGTTCGACGGCCGAGCGCTGGCGTTCGTTGACGGTGGCGGGCGCCGGCGCGTCGTAGATTGCCGGCGCTTCCGCCGCGCGTATCGGCGCGTCCGGATGCGCGCGCGGAGCGGGCTTTTTTTTTACGGCTGCGGCAGCGGCCGGCGCAAAGAGGGCGGTCTGCCCGAGCAGTTCGCGCCGTTCTTCATCGGTAAAGGCGCGGATGATGCCGTATTCGCCGTCGTAGCCGGGCACGGCATGGATGCTCTGCCCGCGCACCCGGCGCACGGCTTCGGCCAGGAGCGCGCCGCCCGCGGAATGTATTTCGTCAAGCGACAGATCGAGGATCAGCGGAAGCTCCGGCCCCAGCGCCACGATCAGCCGCTCGTATTCGGCGACCACTTTTTTGCTCGCGCTGCCGCACTCCATGATCTCGCCCAGTATGGTGTCGAGCGACAGAACGCTTTTATACGGCGCGGCGCCATCGGGCTTGCGGCCCGCAGGGCGGTCCGCCAGTTCTTCGACCCGGTACTCCACGCCCAGCGTAAGCCCCTTGCCGCACGTGGGGCAGATGCCCTTATGTTCGCGGCTTTCCTGCGGGGAAAACGAGACGCCGCAGGCGCGGTGGCCGTCGTAATGGTATTTGCCTTCTTCGGGGAAAAATTCGAGCGTGCCGCAAAACCCTCCTTTGCGCTTTAATGCTTCGATCATCGCGGCATAGGTCAGATCGCAATCGAACAGGTTGGCTTCGCGGCCGATATTGCCCGGCGAATGAGCGTCGGAATTGCTGATCAGCGTGTACCGGTCCAGGCTTGACACGCGCCAATTCATGGGGGGATCGGATGACAACCCGGTCTCCAAGGCGATGATATGGTGCGAAAGGTCACGGAAGCACTCTTCGATTGAATTAAATCCGGATCTGGAACCCAGCACCGAAAACCAGGGCGTCCAGATGTGGGCCGGCACCAAAAGCGCATCAGCCGAACATTCGAGCAGGATTTCAAGCAGGTTGCGCGAATCCAGGCCCAGAATCGGTCTTCCATCGGAGCGGATATTGCCGATGCGCTCAAGTCGCGCGTTGAATTTTTTAGCGGAGTCGATATCGGGCAGCAGCACCACGTTGTGCACCTTGCGCGTGGCGCCGTCCCATTTGTAAATGCTGCTGATTTCGCCGGAAAGCACGAACCGCATGGGCGCGCCGGCGGAAAACCCGCGCGGCGTCAGATGCAGCGGCGGCGGCTTTTTGAGCTTGAAAAAACCGGCTCCGTCGGGCTCGAGTTCGCCGGTGATCTCGCTCATGCGGCCCGGATGCGTGCAGTCGCCCGTGCCGATGAGCGAAATGCCCTTGATAATGCCCCAGCGATAGAGGTTATCGAACGTCAGCTCTTTTGACGTCGCGCGCGAAAAAGGGGAATGGATGTGCAGGTCGGCAATGAATTTCATTGGATTGGATGGCGCTGTCGCCGGATGGCGCTGCCGTCAATACGGATACAAAGATACCATCGCCGCAATGCGTGATGCAATCCGGGGTTCCTGGATCGATAGCCTTGATTTTCCAGCGGCATTGTAGTACATTGTATTACATGAACAAGACATTGACGATCCGCCTCGATTCCTCCACGCGCAGGATGCTCAGCCGCATAAGCCGGCGGAGCAAACGGACCCAGAGCGACATCGTGCGTGATGCCCTCAAGCGGCAGCTGTCCCTGCAGATGTTCGAACAGCTCCGGCGCGAGTCCATGCCTTTCGCCGAAGCCCGCGGCTACCTTACCGACGAAGACGTGTTTAAAGAGGTTTCGTGAAGGTCTTCGTCGATACCAATGTCCTTGCCAGCGCATTCGCAACGCGGGGAATGTGCGCCGATGTTCTCCGCACCGTTCTGTCGGAACATGAAATCGTTATCTGCAAGCAGGTGATATCTGAAGTGCAGGACGTTTTGCATCGGAAATTCCATTTGCCGCAATCCACTATCACGGGGATTCTCGAGCTGCTTCATCGCTTTGCTCTGGCGCCGGCGCAGGCGGAAACCGCCGGCATCCATGTCCGCGATGCGGATGATATTGCCATCCTCGCATCGGCGCTCGCGGCGAACGCCGATGTGCTCATCACCGGCGACCGGGATTTATTGATTATCGGAAAATATGAAAATCTGCGGATCCTTTCTCCCCGCGGGTTCTGGGAAATGCTGAGATCTTCCGGGCGTTCCGGCCCTTTGTGACAACGGCGGCCGCATCCGCCGCCTATTTCGGCAGCGCGGTTATTTCCTCGAACCCGAACATGATGTTCATGTTCTGCAGCGCCTGGCCCGAGGCGCCCTTGATGAGATTGTCGATCGCCGAAACCACGATGACCGGCCCGCCGTCCACGCCCCCCGTATAGCAGAAGTCGCAATAGTTCGTGTGCGCCACATACTTGACATGAGGCAAATCGCCGCCGTCCCGCACCCGAACGAACGGTTCGTTCCGGTAGGCGGCAAGGGCGATCTCCCGGCACTCCGCCGCGGTTTTGTTGATCGTCAGGTATATGGTCGACAGGATGCCCCGGTTGACCGGCATGAGATGCGGCGAAAAGGTGATGGCGATCTCCCGGCCCGCGGCAATGGACAGTTCCTGGTCGATTTCGGCGATGTGCCGGTGCGACCGGCCCACGCTGTAGGCGGAGACGTCTTCGTATACTTCCACGAAGTGCGACGACAATTTCAGCGTCCGGCCCGCGCCGCTGACGCCGGATTTGGAGTCGGCGATAATGCCGCCGATCTGCACTGATTTCTCCTTCAGCAATGGCAACAGCGGGAGCAGGATGCTGGTCGGGTAGCAGCCGGGGTTAGCGAGGATCCGCGCGCTCCGGATCTCTTTCCGATAATGCTCGCACAGGCCGAAGACCGCATCGGTCAACAATTCCGGGCATGCATGAGGGGTCTTATACCAGTGCTGGTACACCCGCGGGTCCCGTATCCGGAAATCGGCGGAGAGATCGATCACCCGTATTCCCTGTTCGATAATCGGCTTCAGAAAGCTGGCCGACACCGCATGCGGCAGACAGGAGAAGACACAGTCGACCTTCTTCCCCGCGGTCTGTTCAGGCAGGATGAAGATGTCGTCGAAAATGCCGAACATCTCCGGGAACAGAACGGTAAACGGCTGCCCTGCGTTTGATTGGGACGAGACATAATCAATCTTTGCCCCGGGGTGATTGACCAGCATCCGGACCAGCTCGAGTCCGGTATAGGAGGACGCACCGAGAATGCCGACGGTCGTCTTTTTCATGGGTATTCCCTTTTCATGATGTTCCCCGGCGGGGGACGCGAGTACCGCATCCGTCAATTCGGCCGCGCGGGAGTTCTGGCCGTTGTTTCTCGCGGCAGCTGGCTGACCACATCAATCACCTTCAGCGCGCCCGCTTCGTGACCCAGGTTATCAACCACCCGAAACCGGGCTTTATAGGTGCCCGGCTTATAAAAGGCCTTGGACGTTCTGCCGTCATCGCGCGACTGGTATTCGTATTTGCCGTCGCCGTCCAGGTCCCACTGATAGAGCACGATGGAACCGCAGGAGACGGCGATCCTCGGTTCGAACATGATGCGCGTGCCGACCTTGACAAAAGTATCACAGTTCACCGCCACCTGCGGCGGGCTGTTCATGACGCTCAGACGCGCGCTGTCGGGCCGGGAGACATTGTTCCGGCTGTCCCTGACCCATAGGATGATCAGATAGGTTTTCGGGCGCGCCGGCGACGTAATGGCCAACTCACCGATGGTTGATGTTGTATCCGCCATCCCGTCGCCGTTCAAATCCCACTGCCATTGGACAATCTCGGCCCCCGGGGCGATGCTGGCCCATCCGTCAAGCACAATCGGCTCCTGCGGGCAGCAGATCACGCTCTCTTTGATTATTGCACGGGGCACGCCGGTCGCCACGGACTGCGCAATCGCGAAAACATGGCAGGCCGCCAAGCCGATCAATGCAGTGGTTGCTCTTTGCGCAATCATCACGTAAATCCCACCCCTGGTGCTGGAAAGGTAACCGGTATGAAAAATACTATCTCTCCAGACCTGATGTCAGCCATCAGATCACTTCTAACCCCTAACACAAGCGATTTTAACCCCTTAAATAGGCTATACTCCATATTTTTCTTGACTTGTCCCCCAAGATATTGTATCTTGGAATGTTAAGACTTGCTATACCTTGTGTTCCTCCTACTTTATCAGCTAAAGGAACCGACTACGTATGGTCCTTCGCAAGCTCCAGATCTTCGGATTTAAATCATTTGCCGACAAGAGCGAACTTGAGTTCGGAGACGGGATGACCGCAATCGTCGGCCCCAACGGGTGTGGTAAGAGCAATGTCGTGGACGCTATCCGTTGGGTATTCGGCGAACAGAAGCCAACGGCGCTGCGCAGCAGCAACATGCAGGATGTGATCTTTTCGGGCACCCAGGCGCGTCAGCCCCTTAATTTTGCCGAAGTCACCCTGATTATCGAAAACTCCCGCGGGGTCCTGCCGATCGAATACACGGATGTGGCCATCACGCGCCGCGTCTATCGCAGCGGAGAAAGTGAATACCGTATCAACAAAGTCCCTTGTCGTTTGCGTGATATCAACAATCTTTTCCTCGACACGGGCATCGGCAGCAACGCCTACACGACCATCGAAAACAACATGATCAACTCCATCCTCAGCGACAAGGCAGAGGAGCGACGCATTCTTTTCGAAGAAGCGGCGGGTATCGGAAAATACAAAGCCCGGCGCAAAGAGACCCAGCGCAAGCTGGAATACACGCGCCTTGATCTGGCCCGCATCAATGAAAAGGTGCAGGACAAGGACCGGGATGTTCGCGCGCTGGCCCGCCAGGTTGAAAAAGCCAATCGCTACCGGAAATGGTACGACGACCTGAAATCCGTGGAACTCGCCTATGAATATAAAAATTACGGTGATTTGAAAGCAGGCATCGAGGATCGTGCCTCGCAACTCGAAGAGGTTGAAACCGGCTACGAAAGCGCGCGTGCGAAAATCGCGGCCGAAGAATCCCGCATAGAAACAATGAATCTGGCCGTCATTGAAAAAGAGAACCTGGTGCAGGTCGCCGGCCGCAACGTGAGCGAATCGAACGAAAAGATCATCGCCGTTGACAAAGACATATCCGTGGCGGAAGAGACCATTAAAAACCTGACCGAGAACATCGCCCGGTTTCAGGAAGAGGCGCAATCGCTCGACGGCCAGATCACGGAAAAGCGCGACCTTCGCGTGCGGTTTGAAAAAAGCAAAATCGAATGCGAAACGCTTCTGCAGAAACACACCGAAGGGCTTGCGGTGGTGCAGGATGAACTGGCGATTTTCGACCGGGCAATCGCCGCGAAAAAAGAGGAGGCGGACCGCCTCTCCCAGGAGCAGATCAACCTTATCAACGCCGTGGGCGAGCAGCGCACCGCGCTGACAACGGTCCAGAATAAACTGCGCCACAATCTTGAAATGCGCCAGCGGCACGAACACGAGATCGAGCTGTTCATCGGGCAGAATGACGAATGCAGGGAAAAACTCGAGGCCTGCAAAAAGCAGCTTGAGGTCGTGTGCGAAGAACACCGCAACCTGCTTGCATCGCGTGACACGCTCCTTTCGCGCATCGACCGCGAGGAAGAACGATACCAGGAACTTTTCAAACGCGATAAGCAGCTTGAAGCGCAGATCGACAGCCTGACGTCGCAGCTCGATTTCCTGAAAGGCCTGGACGCCCAGTTTGAAGGATACGAACAGGGCGTCAAGGCGCTGCTCACCAACAACGCCATCCGCAATGCGGGCATCGTCGCCGACATCATCAATGTAAACGATGAAAAATTCACCGGTATCGTGGACCGTATTCTGGGACCCGAACTGCAGACCGTAGTATTTGAAACCGACCACGAACTGCGTCAGGCGGTTGATTTCCTGAGCAGCAGCGAGGTGGGCTCCGCGCGCATGGTATCGCTCGAGCGCCTGCGCCGCTCGCCCGCCAAAGCCGGCGAAGCGCACGATTCTTGCGTCGCGCTGCGCGAACGTATCTCCACCCGGGGCGAACATGCGGCGCTGGCCGATTACCTTTTCCGCAGCGTTTTTATCGCCCCTTCGGCCGACGACGCCCTCTCCCTGTCGCTTGCCGCCGCCGACGGCATGATTTTTGCCACCGAAACCGGCGTTGTCTGCCGCACCGACGGCACGGTCATGGCCGGCGCTTCCCGCAAAGAAAGCGCGGGGATCTTTGCGCGCAAAAAGAAAATCGAAACGCTGCCGTCACAGATCGAATCGCTCAAAAAAGAACACCAGCACGTGATCAACGACAAGGAAAACTGCATCATTACGCGCGATGAGGCCAGGCTGGCGCTTGCGGAGGTCAACGAAAAGCTGAGTACGGGCCAGCGCCGGCAGCAGGAGCAGGAAACCAACATCAAACACTACCTGGCCGAACTCGACGCCGTCACCGACAAAATGGGGACGCTGCGCAACGAACTGGCCATGGTCATCGTCGCCATCGGTCAGCTCGAACAGGAATCGGCCGGGGCCACGCACACACTTGACGAGCTGCAAACCAGCCACGCGCAGCGCGAGCAGGACGTGGAGCGCGCCAAGGCCGCGGTGTCCGAAATGGAGCAGCAGCGTTCCTCCGTCACCGACCGGCTGACCGAAGCGCAGCTGCGCCTCCAGGGCGACCGCCATAAAATCGAACAGAACATCCAGGACGTGGAAAACCTCGGCCGCGACATCGACCGGCTGGAGACGCGCAAGCAGAAGCTTTTGCAGGACCGGCAGACGGCGCTGTCCAAAATCGACGAACTGCGGGCCCGCATAGCGTCGCTGCGCCAGGTCCTGGAACGGCGCGTAGCGGAGCGCAACGAGCACCAGCGCAGCTACGAGGCCGCGCGCGAAGAGTATAACGGCATGCTGAACGGGATCGAAGAGGTCCGTCAAAATGTCAAGCATGACCGCGTCCGCATGGACGAACTCTCGGCGCAGGTTTTCGGGCTTAAAAACGAACAGACGCGCGCGGAAGAGAAACAGCGCGCCATCCGCGAACGCATGTTTGAGTCCTACCGCCAGGATATGGAATCGCCGTCGGCCGAAATCAAGCCGCTGGAAATTCCGCCGACCGAGGCCGAGGAGTCGATCCGCACCTTTAAAGAACGGCTGCAGCACCTGAACGGTCAGGTGAATATGGCGGCGCCCGAAGAATTTGAAGAGAAGAGCAAAGAACTCGCGGAACTCATCAAGCAGCGCGACGACCTGCAGACCGCGGTCAACGATCTCGACCAGGCGATCCGCAAGCTCAACAAGGAAGCACGGTCGAAATTCATTGAAACTTTCGAAATGGTTAAAAAGAACTTTTCCGACATGTTCACCTCGCTGTTCGAAGGCGGCGAGGTCTTCCTGTCGCTCGAAGAGAACGTCGATCCTCTGGAGGCCGCCATCCAGATCAATGCGCGGCCCGCGGGCAAAAAGATGCGCGGCGTGCAGCTTCTGTCGGGCGGCGAGCGGGCGCTCACGGCCATTTCGCTGCTCTTCGGATTATACCTTGTCAAGCCTTCGGCCTATTGCATCCTCGACGAGCTGGACGCGCCGCTCGACGACGCCAATATTGGGCGTTTTGTCAATTTATTGGGCAAATTCGCCGCGCAGACCCAGTTCATCGTGATCACCCACAACAAACGCACCATGGAAGCCGCCGATGCGCTCTATGGCGTCACGCAGCAGGAACGCGGCGTGTCGTCCATCGTATCGGTGAGGCTGGAAGAGGCGATGCGCCACGCGGCTTGATGGTTTGCACCAAAAAAGGCGGCGCAGGCCGCCTTTTTTATTTCAAATCCTGCTCCAGCAGATTCGCCGAGATCCGCGCCGATTCGTAAATGGTCGGCAGCCCCGAACCCGGATGGGTGCCTCCGCCCACGAGATAGACATTCCCCACCTCTTCAAAGCGGTTGCGCGGACGGAAATAAAGCATCTGATTGATGCTGTGGCCCAGATTGAATGTCGCTCCTAGAAACAGATCATAGTCCGATACCCACTGCGCCGGCGTGATTGTTTTTTCGACCGCGATGTGCTTTTCGATGTCCTTCATTGAGGTACGCCGGGCGATCCGCGCCAGGACTTTTTCCCGGTATTCCGCCGTGCGCTCCCCGTCCCACCGTATGCCGCTCTTTGCATTGGCAACCGGCACCAGCACATACACGGCCGAGTGTCCCGCCGGCGCAATCGTCGGGTCGGTGACAGACGCATTGCGCACATACACCGACATGTCGTTTGACAACCGGTTGTATTTGACGATATCGGCGATATTGGCCGCGTAATCGTCCGCGAAAACGATCTGGTGATGCGCCTCGTCATACCTTTTGTCAAGCCCCAGGTACAGCATGAACGTGGAGCAGGAATATTTTTTGTTCCGCAGACGATCGGGCGCCCATTTGCGGATGACGCCGCGATCGAACAGCGTCTCCATGGCATGACCGAAATCGGCGTTGACGATCACGGCGTCGGCGTCGATTTTTTCACCGTCGACAAGTTCTACGCCGCACGCCCTGCCGTTTTTCGTCAGCACGCGTTTTACCGGCCTGGAACAGCGTATCTCCGCACCTTTTTTCAAAGCCACCCGGGCCATGGCGTCTGAAATTCTGCTGAGCCCGCCTTCAACATGGTCAATCCCATACGCATGTTCGATATACGGGATGATAGCGAAGGCCGCCGGGCATTCCCACGGAGACATACCGAGATATTTTGCCTGAAAAGTAAACGAAAGACGCAGGACCTCCTGCTTGAAATAATCCCCAAGAACGCCGAACAACGACCGGTGCAGCGCCAGATGCGGCAACGCTTTTAAAAGCGGCCTGCAATAAAGCGAACTGAACGCGGAGTAGTCCTTCTTCAGGCATGGATACATCAGGTCATAGCGCCGCTTTTCGGTTTTGTAAAAAAGATCGAGTCCCCGCTCGTTTCCCGGGAACAGCCGCATGATCTGTTCCTGCATCTTTTTCCGGTCCGTGGTGGGCCAGAACTCCGTATCGCGGAACGCAAGCTTGTACATGGGATCGAGCGGCTTGATCGTGAGATACTCATTGGCATTCTCCCCCGCTTCGGCGAACATTTCGCGCAGCACGAACGTCATCATCAGAAACGTAGGGCCGGTATCGAAATGATAACCGTCCATGACAATGTCGGCGTTGCGGCCTCCCACCACGGGTTTCTTTTCAAAGACGGAGACGCGATGACCGCGGTGCGCCAGGATCATTGCCGCGGTCAGACCGCCGGGACCGGCGCCGATGATGGCAACGTGCTTTTGTGGCATATATCCGTCCTTTGAATCTGGAATTTATCGACCGATATTCCGCAGCGTCTCCGCTGCCAGCAGATGCCGCGGGTTTTGCGCCAGAACCGCGGAAAGTTCGCGTTGCGCGTCATCGGCACGCTTGAGCATGATATATCCCGACGCCAGCTGCATATTGACCTCAATGGAATCCGGATATTCCCGTGAAAGCGCCAGCAACGAATCCATGCCTTTGCGGACATTCCCTCCTGCAAAGGACGGCGCCGTAAGCACCGAGACCGCGGTCACCAGCCGGCTTTCAAATGCAAGCGGCCGCAAGCGGTTCATGGCGTCGCGCGCCTGCGCGATTTTAGGCCCGTACACGGCGCCAAACCGGATACCGCCCAGGTCCGCCATCAACATGTAGACGAATGCGCGGCATTGCCATATCTCATACGCGCCGGCGCTGTGCTTGTCCGCCTGATTAAGCGCTTTTTGAGCGCGCATGCCGTAGCGCTCGATGCCCTCGCGGTCTTTTCGGCAATAGGCGATGAGCTGCAGCCGCCAGTAAGCGCGGCCGACGATAAGGTCGGCGGCGAATTTGTCCAGCGATTTTGAAACCGGGCATGCGGCGGCGACATCGATCGCGCGGCAAAGCGAAATGCTGTCGTAATCCCGAGCGCCCGATGCGTACAGCGCGGATGCGCTGTCAAGGCATCCGGCATACAAGGCCCCCGCGATAAGCGCGGTCAGCCCGAGGATCATAGGATATTTCCGCATAGCATTCATGCGGGAATCGCCGCGCCCGGGGTTTTTCGCATGCGACAATAGCAGGGCGCCAGACGGTCCCAGTTCTCGACTTCGTCCGCGCCGGTCAGCCGTACATCGTCCCTGATCACGCCGTCGGCGATTTCGATGACGCGATTGCACCGGGCGGCAATATGGCGATCGTGCGTCACGACAATAAACGTGGTCTGGGACTCACGGTTGATCTGCCGCATGAGCTGCAAGATACTTTCGCCCGAGTCCGAATCCAGGTTGCCCGTGGGTTCGTCGGCCAGCACGACCTGCGGGCCGTTCATGAGCGCGCGGGCGATGGCCACACGCTGCTGCTGCCCGCCCGACAGGTTGGTTGACTTATAGTTCATGCGGTCTTCCACGCCCACGCGCCGAAGCAGGTCAATGCCGCGCAACCGGGCCGCCGTGGTGACGCTGCCATACGTGATGGCAAACGGCATGAGCACGTTTTCAAGCGCGGTGAATTCGGGCAGCAGATGGTGGAACTGGAAGACAAAGCCCATGGTGCGGTTGCGGAAATGCGCCAGATCGTCATCTCTGAGGGAATACAGGTTCTGCCCTTCATACAGCAGCATGCCGGAATCCGGACGATCGAGCACGCCGATCATGTTGAGCAGCGTGGATTTGCCGGAGCCCGACTGCCCGATGACAGCGGCCATTTCGCCTTTGTCAAAGGTCAGGCTGATGTTCTTCAGCACCGGCGTCTTGATGGAGGCGCCGTAGGATTTTATGATGTTGCGGAGTTCGATGGTCATGGTGATATTTTGGAGCTAAAATAAATGCAGATAGTGAAAAAACCGGGATGTTGGGGTACGTACCTACTCACCTGCCCTGGAAATAAGAATGGAACCACATCCGAAATGCACTGATTTTATGCATGGTTCTACGCCTGACCGATAAACGTCCGCACATTTTGTTTGAACCATTCGATCGTATCATCTGCCAGTCGCAAAGTCCCAAGCACCGTTTCCCGATCAAACGCGATAGCATAACCGTGCGCGACCGTATGTCTGAATTTGCGTAATGTGGTGAGAAGCGGGAACAGCCTGGAATCTACTAGTATTGGTAAACGGGTGTCGTGGACATCACCGGCCTGAAACATCCCGATTAATTCCGCGTGCCAAAATGAGCCGGATGGCAAAGGCACACCGCAGTATTTGGTGATCCGCTTCAATACATTCTCGATTCCGCTGTAACACTGTGCTAAGTAGGTCGCCCCAGCGGTGACATCTGAACGCGAAAGAATGGCCTTGCGGTCACCTTGCAGGATAAGCCGGATTTCCGCCAGCGTTTCCTCTATCCGGGCAAATTCAATGGCAATGTCTTCACGAAGTTCATCTAATGTCATAGATCATCCTGCCTCTACGCTCGTTGACTTCAACAAACCTTGTTCGCGGCACTCCGGGCACCACATCTACCGAAGCGCGCGTTTCATGCTCCATCATGCCGGCCATTTCGAAGAATGCCGGACCAGCTACGCCTTCGCACAGCAGATCGATATCGCGGGCATTAGCGGGATCATAGGCCGCGCTGCCGAAAAGCACAAGTCGGCTGGCGCCGTAACGCTTTGCGACTTCGACGCATTTGTTAATCTGCTCATTCGTCACCATACTCGTGTTCCCTTCATTTGTCAAAACGGAGTGGCCCTTGACTGCTGTTGCTTCTTCTCGGTTGATTTGCCACACGACCTATTGACAAAAATAATTGAGTTACTGCCGACGGCGCTAAAAAAAGGCGCGAATACTTTGGCAGATTTAGTGCGCCATCATCCTTGATATGCATTTCTCACATGGTTTCTGCTTCATTTTGGTCGAGCATAACACCTTTTGCGAAATACTATATGTCAGGAAAACAAGCAATCTTGACATTGCGTCTGTCAAGAGAGATTATCCATTCATTCTGAAAGCGTAGAATGCCTGATTCAACGGAACATTACGCGCATGCAAGCCACAATCTCGAATTTTTAAAAAGTTTTTATCCATCGCACAAGTTTAATGATTGGGCAATAACCGTTGCATTTTATACGTCTGTCCATATTTTTGAGCATTCTCTTGCTAAATCAAAAAAAATAACCTATCGTGGTCAAGAGATTGTTGGAATAGAACATTCCGATCAGCTCCCCGGTTTTGCAGACAAATTCGGGATCGGCAAGCCTTCCGGCCTGAGAATAGATTCACGAAGCCAGCATTTTATCAGAAATCTTCTTATTGAAGGTTCCACCGAGTTCGCCACTATATATGCGCATTATAACTCTCTTTACAAAAAGAGCCGCCAATCAAGGTATAATAAATTTTCGTGGTCGGATACTGAGGTTGATTTATACAGACGGTCATAAGTATTTGCGCATGCAGCGGTACATTGACCGTTCGTCCTGAGCTAAGTCGAAGGATGAACGCTCATGGTTCGACAAGCTCACCACGAGCGGCCGAGGATAGAACATGCGCAAAGACTTACGTCCGCGTGTATAGTTATCAAGCACATATTTATACCGCTTTTAAAATGGTTTTCTGAACATTTTAATACGAAGCTCGATTTCCAATAAGAAATCTGATATCCCGCACCACGCGGCCCACCGCTTTCCTGCACCTGCATTCATTCGTATTCCGGTATTCTCGTATGCTCGTATTCTCGTGCGTTCGTACGTTCGTGTTCTCGTGCGCTCGTTCATTTCATCCTCCCCGTATCACATCAATCGGGTTCAACCGTGCCGAGTTGCGCGCGGGCAGAAACGCCGCCAGTGTCCCGGCAGCCGTGGCGATGGCGACGGACACCAGGAACAGCGACGGTTCTATTGACAATGGAAACAACGGTCTGCCGTTGGCCTTTGCCGTTGCCGAAAGAAACGCCGATATCAGCCAGTATCCGGCAAAGCACCCCAGTATTGAGCCGACAAAGCCCAGCACGCCGCCCATGATCAGAAAGACGCGGCCGATGACGGCCCGCGTACAGCCCATGGCCTTGAGAATGCCGATCTGGCGGGATTTTTGAATGGCCGATACGGCCAGCACGCTCGAAATGCCCAGCGTCACGGCGATCAGCACCAGCACCTGGATCAGGTTGGATGAGCCGCTCTGGCTTTTAAGCGCGGACAGCAGGTTGGCGTTGCTCTCCTGCCAGCTCGTCCACTTTATATATGGGTAACTGCCTTCGAGCGCCCGGGCGATGGTTTCCGCCTCAAAGACCCGTGATACCTGCAGTTCGATGCCGGTGACCCCGTCCATGTCCAGAAGCGATTGCGCCCGCGCAAGCCGCATGATGACCCACGTCTGATTGACGGGTTGCGATTCAAGGTCGAAAATGCCCTGCACGGTAAAAACATCTCCCCCGCCCGATGCCGTGGCGATGCGTACGGTCCTGCCCGGTTCAAGGCGCAGATCGCGCGCGATCTTGGACCCTATCAGTATGCCCGAAGAATTGAGTTCGGCCGATCCCTGGATGATGCGGCTTTTTATCTTGTAAATCGAATCGCCCTGGTCCAGGGGAAAACCGCGCACAAGGACCGATTGCGACTTGTCGCCTTTGTACATGAATGCGGGCTTTTCCACCACCGGGCAGACGGTGGTGAACCATCCGGTGGCCGCGCATTGGCGCACGATCGGCAGCCAGGCGATGATCGGCTTGTCACGGCCGGCGCTGCTGACCACACGGGTCATGGTGGGGACGCTGTCGGCCAGGATGGAGACGGGCAGAACGTCGGGCGCCGAAGCGGTAATATGCGGGGCGCTGCCCACCGTGCGGTTGATCAGGTCTTTTTGCAGCCCGCCGATGAGCGCGGAAAGAAAGATCTGCACGCCGATGCCCACGCTGATGGCGACCGCGATCAACACGGTCTGAAGGCGCCCTTCGCGCAAAAAGCGGAATGCCACGCTCAATTCGAACATCAATGGTATTTCTATTTCCGCACGAGTTTGACGCGCGCGCCGTCGGCAAGCCCTGCCGCAAGCACCACCGTATCGCCTGCCGCAAGGCCCGAATCGACCAGCACATCGCCGTTGCCCAGCTCCCGTGCGACGATCGTCCGCCGGCCGGCCCTCGTACCTTGCTTCACGAAAATTTCGCCGCCGGGTTTGGCAAAGCGGACAAACCGTTGTTGGACAATAAGGGAATTCGGGACCGTTGCGGTGACGATTTCCGCGGAAACCGTCTGGTCGGGCAATGCCTGCCCGGCGCCTCCCGCAAGCGCAAGCTGCACGGTGACCGTTCCACGGGAGGCGTCCACAAAGGGCACGATATCGCGGACAACAGCATCATAGACCGCATCCGGCGAACCGGGCACGGTCACTTTCGCCCGCTGCCCGACTTTGATGCGGCCGACCGCGTCTTCGTCCACCAGCAGTTCCACATGCGTGGTCGTATCGGCGGGCAGAAATTCGCATACCACGGTTCCGGGCGGGACCAATTCTCCTTTGTTATGATAGATCTTCACGACCGTGCCGTTTTCCGGCGCCATGAGGGCCGACCGGAACAGCGCGATCCGCGCATCATCCAGCATCGCCCGCGCCTGGGCGACCTGCGTCTGCAGAAGCTGCGTCTGCGTGCCGCCAAGTGCGGCAAGATCCGTCTGGGCCGCGCGGCGCTGGGACACGGCCAGATCATACGCCTGCTGCACCTTGTCAAGTTCGGCCCGGGCCAGCGCGCCCTGGTCGAAGAGCGCCTTCTGGCGCGACAACTGCTTTTGCGCCGCGTCTTCGGAAAGCTGCGCCTGATTCAGCGACTCCTGCGCCTGCGCCTGATCGGTGGTCGCGGCCTTTACAAGATTCAACTCCGCGGTCTGCACGGCGATCTGCCGCTGGGCCACCATGCTCTGCTCTTCGCGGTTGTCCAGCACCGCGAGCGTCTCCCCCATGGCCACGACCGCGCCCTCGCGCGCCGCAATCCGCGCGATGATACCGTTTTTCATGAAGGAAAGCGGGACGACCTTGCTTCCCGCGATGCGGCCATTGGCCAGCACCGTTTCCAGCGCATCGCGGTTCTCGACCACGGCCCATTGGACCGCAACGGCCTTCGGGCGGAAGATCCATGCGCCGGCGGAAAAAATGATCGCCGCAATCAGGACCCACAGAACCGGCCTGCTGATGGGGAATCCGGCCGCTCCATTCATGAAAACCTGCCTTCGTATGATGGACAATCGATAATCGCGTTCACTCGATTTCGGTGCTGCCGCGGTACACCTGGTTGGCCGGCCCGGTCATGAAGACCGGGTGCGTGGGATCGCCGTCCCATTCGATGAAAAGATCGCCCCCCAGGAGATGGACCGTGACCGTGTTCCCGTTCTTGCGGTTCAATACGCCCGCCACCACGCTGGCGCAGGCGCCGGTGCCGCAGGCCATGGTCTCGCCGCAGCCGCGCTCCCATACGCGCATGTTGATTTCCGAATCGGAGAGCACCTTGACAAACTCTATATTCGCTTTTTTCGGGAAAAACGGGTGCGTCTCGAGCTTGCCGCCGTAACGATGCACCAGCTCGTCGGTCAATTCGTCCGCATAGATCACCGCGTGCGGATTGCCCATTGAAACGGCCGTGACCGAAAACGTTTTGCCGTCCACCGAAAGCTTTTCGCCGATGATCGGCCCGCCGTCTTTGTTCACCGGGATTGCCCGGCCGGAAAGCACCGGCGCGCCCATGGTGACGCGGATCCGGTCGCCGGCATATTCGGTGCGGATCACGCCGGCCTTGGTCTCGATGGTGAGTTTCTGCTTCTGCGTCATGCCCATATCGCGAAGATACACGGCAAAACAGCGGATGCCGTTCCCGCACATCTCCGCTTCGGAGCCGTCGGCATTGATGATGCGCATTTTGTAATCACAGCGCTCCGAGGGCAATACCAGAACAATGCCGTCGGCGCCGATGCCGCGGCGCCGGTCGCACAAACGCGGCGCGGCGGCGGATAGAAGCGGTATCCTGCCTTCGGCGATGTCCTGCGTCACGATGAAATCGTTGGCGCAACCTTCCATTTTGGAGAAATTCATGGGTCGCTCCCTGCAGGTCTGATCTTAAAATAAATGCAGCCTTGCCGCGGACAGAAGGGCATAGGGCGGAAAGATCAGCCCTGCCGTTGATGCGCCGGATCACTCAGAATGCGCAAAGGAAATATTTCTATTCTTGAAATCAATAGAAACGCCGAAATTGCTCAGGATATCGTTTCCGATGAATCCGCTGATTCCGATTCTTGACTTAAAGTAGCCGAATTCGATTTCGGCGTTTTGGATTGAATCATTACCAAGGCGGATAAAATCGATGCGTTGGCACACAACTTCCTGCGTTCCGTCACCGACACCAAATAGTCGACGGATTTTAGCGGGTTTGCGATAGTTGAACGGTATATAATCGATATCTATGGCAGTTGTTGCGGAACCCGTATCAAGAATGCAATTGTCAATTCGTACTATCAGCCCATCGTATTGAATTTCGACCGGAAGCCAGATCAACCCATTCCGGAACTCGAAGTTCATCGCATTATTCCCATAAAGGCCACATCTTCCACTATGAAATCATCGGGCGTATTTGGAAGCGAATAGATGACTTTTTTCCCCATTGCCGATTGTTCTCGATATGCTTTCATGATAGCCTTTACATCGTCGCTCGTTTCCAGGACATCACCGCTGATAATTCTTGATTCTTTTTCAGATAGCTTCTCTTCAATGACATTTTCCAGAAGGACAAACCTGTTTGGAAATTGTTTTCGAATATCGATCCATCTCATGCAATACCTCCAGCAAATGGCATTTGCGTCTAAAATAAATCGGGGATTATGAGGTCACTTTGGATTTGAATGAGATCGCTTCATCCGTTCTACCAGCTCTGCACCGAATTCTGCATTATCTGGTCCACGATATTGGTTTCCGCCTTCTGGCGGCCCTGCTCTTCGCGGCCGGCTTTGAAGTCATAGTAGCCTTCGCCGACGATCGTGCCTTTGTAAATCGGCTCGTTTTTGCGGTTGTCCATGAAGATGACTTCCACGGTGATGCGCACGCCGTATTCGGTGATATCCACTTTTTCAATGGATTCGCGGCTGAAGGTATGGGGATAATTGGAATAGCTCATGACGCGGCCCGTAATCGTGGCGTCGCCGGTGTTGGTGACCAGGCGCAGAAGGTTCATGGAACGCACGCGCTCGGTGAGGCTGGCGGTGATCTCCTCGGCCACGCCGGGCTGGAGGCATTCGTTGGTGAAAAGCGGGACATCAACGGTTTTCAGGTGCGCGGGCAGCGTGGAACCGTTGAAGGTGTAAATGCCGCAGGAGAAAAGAAAAAAAAGCGCGAAGATAATTAATACTACAGAAACGCTTTGTTTATTGGGCATCATTGATCACGGATTCTTTCGTTAGCAATCGAGCTCCATGCATTACGCGCAGTACATATACAGTTTCATCGGCAATTCTGAAAATTATCCGATATTTTTTAAATACGAAGTGACGGAAATTCGTGCCTAATAACAGGTTTTCTTGAATCAATGGGTATTTCGCCGGATAGATTTCAAGCGAAAGAATATGCCTCTCGATTTGATAGATAAATTCAGCAGCATTTTTAACACTATCATTGCTGATATACTCAAAAATGTCCGATAGATCAGCGGCAGCGAACGCGGACAATTCAATCTTATATTTTTTTAGCACGTTTGAATTCTTTAAAAAAGGTACGCGCATCGTGGGTACGCCCGGCGCGGATGTCTTCTTCGGCTGGAATCAGCGCTCGAAGCGTATTCATCGCATCCATTGTTTTTTCGTATTCAAGTGCATCCAATAAAACAGCTTCGGCTTTCCCATTGACGGTTAATACAATTGCGCGCTTTGTCATGTGCATCTGATTTAGCAAATCGCTCGTATTTCGCTTAAGATCAGTAATAGACCGGATGTCTTTGGTTATGCTCATCGTTGTCATGGGGACTCCCGCCATCGTTAAGGGTATAAGATCGCATCAAATATAGCATTATATAATCATTAGATAATAATACTATTCGGTGCTAATATAATGCAATCTTTTATCCAATAAAAAACCTTTCCACTTCCCTCAGCATTTCCTCCCCCGTCTCAAACATCCGGAAATCGGTATTCAGCGCCCTCACGAAATGCTTCCCGTACCCCTTGGTGACGATCCTGTTGTCCAGCACTATGAGCGCGCCGCGGTCGGTGACCGAGCGGATCAGGCGGCCCGCGCCCTGCCGGAATTTGATGATGGCCTCGGGCACCGAGAATGTCATGAACGAATCCCCGAACTCCGCTTCGCACCGGTCGCAGATCGCCTTGACAAGAGGGTGCGTAGGCACGGGAAACGGCAGCCGCGCAATGGCCACGATCTCGCAGGTTTCACCGGGCGCGTCAACGCCTTCCCAGAAACTGTCGGTGCCCAGAAGAATACCGCCCCGGGATTGCTTGAAAAGATCGAGGGTCGCGTGCCGGTTGCCCGAAATGTTCTGGGCGAAGAGCTTGGATTTGTCGATGTCCGGCAATCCTTTGAGAGTGCCGTAGACTTCCTGCAGTGTGGACACATTGGTAAAGAGCACCAGGATGTTCTTCCCGAGCCGGCGCGACATGGCCGCCACGGTCTGGGCCGCGGCCGCGGCATAGCCGGGCGATTGCGGGTCGGGAAGGGAGGCGATGGTCCCGGCGATCAACTGGCTGCCCGTAAAGGGCGTGGGATACGACTGCAGGCGCGTGCGCGCTTCGTGGCGCTGCGTGAGCCCCAGTTTGCGGCGCACGTAATCCATGGTATCGCCTACCATGAGCGTGGCCGAGGTAAAGACCACCGCTCCTCCGCTCTGGTCCCATACCGACGCCAGCATATCGCCGATGTCAAGCGGTACGCCGCAGAGCTTGACCCAGCCCTTGTCGCGGTCGCCCTCGCACCAGAAGACATGGTCGTCGGTGACGCCGGCGCTCGCATACGACAAGTCTGCCTTGAGCTGCGACGTGCGTTCGCCGCATATGGTGATTTCGCCGGCCAGCTCCTCCCATGCCTGTACGTCGTCTTTTTCCGCCAGACACAGGCCGAAATGGCGGAGCGTGTCCTGGATCTCGGCAAGCGTCGCATCGGTTTCCCCCAGCGCTGCGCTCCCGTCGAACGGCCGGTCGCGGTAGCCGATCTGGAACTGCGCGGCATTTTGCCGGCGCCGGGCCCAATCCCGCACATCGGCCTGCCATTGGGCAGCGCTTTTTCGCAGGCGTTTGACAAGCGGCGCAAGCGCTTTCGCCGCTTTCGCGGAATCCGCGTCGCCGGCCCCCGCGTGCTCGGTCCGTTTGACCGCATTATTGACAAATTCGAGATACAGATTGAACCGGTTCGTATCCACCTCCACGCGCAGGTAGCGGTGGCCGCACGACTCAAGGTGGTGCGCTTCGTCGAATATGATGGGACCGATTTTGCCTAAAAACGACGATGCCGCGCAGATTTCCGAAAAGAAAAGCGCATGATTGATCACCACCAGGTGCGAACAGAGCGCCTTCTGGCGGGCATGCAGCAGAAAGCAGACGTCGGCAAGCGGGCACTGCCGGCCTTTGCAGTCATGGGTCTCCGCCGACACCAGGTTCCACACGCGGGTGAACCATTTGCGGTTGAACTGGTTCTGTTCTTCGATATCGCCGGTGTGCGTCTCCTCGGCCCAGCGGATGAGCGGCAGCACGCCCGCGCGCTCGCGCGGGGAAAAATTACCAAGCTCGCTGCCGATAAGCTGAATATAGCGCAACCGGCACAGATAATTGGCGCGGCCTTTTAGCACCGCAGCGGTAAGCCCCTCGCCCACGACAGACTTGACAATAGGTATATCGTTGGAAACAAGCTGGTCCTGCAGATTGCGCGTGTGGGTGGACACGAGCACGCGGCAGGAATTCTTAAGGGCAAAAAGCGCCGCGGGGATACAATAGGCCAGCGACTTGCCGGTGCCGGTGCCGGCCTCGGCGGCGAACAATTCGCCGCCGTTGAGCGCGCGCGCCACGCTCTGGGCCATGTCGGCCTGCGAAGGACGCGGCACATAGCCCGAAAGCGAACGGCCAAGCGCGCTTTTGGCCGCAAAGAGCGCCGCCACCTCTTGAATGTCAATCGGCCCGTATTCCTCGGGCAGCGAAAGCCGGCGGGGCAGATCAGGAAACGGCCGGGCAGGCCGGTCGGCCACGCGGCCCTGGCCGTCAAGAGACTTGAACAGCAGGTCCTTGAGCACGGAATGCGGCGCGAACAGGGCCATCTTCCTTCTGATGAACGGCGCGATCTCGCCGATCCTGCGGATCAGCATCACGGCAACCTTGCCCGAGGCTTTCGCATCGTCAAGCGCCCGGTGCGCGTTATCGAGCGCCGTGTCAACGGAATGCGACACGTATTTGAGCGAATACGCTCCCAGCTTCGGCAGCACGATGCGCGCCAGCAGCGCCGTATCGATTGCCGGATTGGTAAGTTTGGGCCTGCCCAGGCGCTTAAGCTCTTCCGACAAAAAGCCGGTGTCGAAATCCACCTGGTGCCCGCAGACGGCGGCATCGCCGATGAATTCGAGCAATCGGGGGGCAACATCGGCAAACGCGGGCGCGCCGGCCACATCGGCGTCGGTGATGCCGGTGAGATCGGTGATTTCGGCCGGAATGGCGGCGCTGGGATTGACAAACGTCGAAAACTCGGCGGCCGGTTCGCCGCGAATGAATTTCACCGCGCCGATTTCGATGATCCGGTCACGCTTGTCGTCAAGGCCGGTGGTCTCGCAGTCGACGGCCACGAAATCGGGGACCGGGGGTGAATCCCCATCATGGTCGCCGCGGCGCGGGCCGGTCCGCCGGTCGGCATGGCGCGATGCCATAGCGGCCGACCGCGCCTTGCCGGCCATCGCCGACAGCGCCTTTTTTGATTCGGAATCGGGAAGAAGATCGGAAAGTCGGGGCATCCGATGCCGCTTTCATGCGTTTGGGAACGGGTTAAAATAGATGATGGTGCGAAAAACCGGATGATGCGCGCGCACGGCGGGCCACATGGCGCGCCCGCGATCACCCCATGCGCCGCCAGGCCTGCATCATTGAATTCCGCAAAGGACGCATGATTTCCATGACGTCCTCGCGGTCTTCGTCGGCGCCGCGCTCCAGCAGCAGATAGGAATAGTCATAGAGGTAAAAAAGGCTTTGTGCCATCCGGTCGCCGTCGTCCAGGCGAAGGGCGCTCTCGAGCTGCGCCAGGATGTTCTGCGCCTTGTCAAGCAACGGCCGCCGGTCCGCGCCGTGCCTGCCGGCCGCGGCGACCAGCGCGATGCACCGCTCATGCAGCATGCAGATCGCCCTGGGCTGGCTGGCGGTGCGGACCTGCCAGTCGGCATAATAGCGGGAAACTTCGGGTTGACCGGTGCGCAACATACGCTGAATCCGCCATGTTCGGTCCGGGCGTGAGGCTGTCTTCCCCGCAATGGGGAAGACAGCCCAAACGGAACGAGAGCGACCCTATTTCAGCAATCCCAACAGGTGATTATAGCTGATCTCATTGAATCGCGCGAAGGTTTTCGTGCCGCCCTGGTATAGGATCTGCTGTTGCACCAGATCGGCCAGCCCTTTGGCCATGTCCTGATCGCGCAGCGCCGATTCGGCCGCCTGGGTATTGATTTCGGCCACCGACAGATTGTTGATGGTCGATTCAAGCCGGTTCACCATGGCGCCGATATTGCTTCGCTGCGTATGCAGCTGATCGAGCGCGGCATCGATGGCGTTGAGCGCGGTGGATGCGCCGGCACTGCTGGCAATTGACGTGCCGGCAACTCCAAGGCCGACGGCGGTCATATCATTCTTCGGCAGTGTGATCTGATCGCCCGCATTCGCGCCGACCTGCGCCTGGGCGGTCCCGGAACCCAGTCCTTGACCCGCGGCAACCTGCTGGGTATTGAATTGCGTGGCTTGCGGGATGCGATTGATTTCCTGCGTGATCTGCTGGTATTCGGTGTCCAGCATGCCGCGCTGATCGTCGGTGAGCGTATCATTGCGCGCCTGGATGGCAAGCTCGCGCTGGCGCTGCAGCATGCTTTCCACTTCCGTGCCTGCGCCTTCGGCGATATTCAGCGCGGACTGGGTGTCCACGGCGTTCTGCGTGGCCATTTTAAAGCCGCGAATCTGGGTTCGCAGCTGTTCGGAAACAGCCAGGCCCGCCGCGTCGTCGCTGGCGCGGTTTATCCGCTGGGCGGTGGAAAGACGTTCGAGGATTTTCTCGAGGGCCCGGCTGGTTTTATTAAGTGCGCCGGTCCCGATGGCCTGCTGGCTGGCAAGCCCCAGTGTGCCAAGATTGGAGACTTGCATAGAGCACCTCCCTGTTTGTGTGATGCGTTTGTTGACTCATAACTTCCCCTGTATGAATTGTCGGCAGATTCGGCGAAAACTTTAGCGGAAAATGAAGAATTTCCCATCATCAATAATTATATAAGGTTACACGCGGCTTCACAAGTCCCGGGCATTGTCCGACGCCGCCCCCGCGGCACGTATGATCGCCTGCGCGATCTCCTCCGACGGCTTTTTGGATCCCAGCTTTTCCCTCAGCCGCAAGAGATCCTCGACTGTGCGGAAATAGTCACCCCGCGACTCGATCAACGGCCGGACGCTCTCAGCGAGCTTTTCGCCAGTCACCCCGGCCTGGATGCATTCGGGCACGATCTTCTTTCCCGCCACGATATTCGGCAGGCCGATGCACGGCAGCTTGACCAATTGGCGAAGCAGGGCGAAGGTCGCCCCGGAGGTCCGATACGCGATGGCCAGCGGCACTCCATGCAGGGCCGTTTGCAGCGTGGCCGTGCCCGAGGTGACCAGCGCCAGGTCCGAACGGGCCAGCAGATCGTCAAGCGGGCCATCGAACATTTCGACGTCCCCGGCGCCGGCGAAAAGGCCGGCCGGCAATCCGGCGTATCGAGAGACCGCGGCCGTCATCGCGGGAAATCGGGCTTTCAGGATCCTCCACGCTTCGATCATGGGCGCCAGCATGTGCCGGATCTCCTGGACACGGCTGCCGGGGACAATGGCAAGCCGCAGCGCCCTGCGCGCATGGCGGTCCGCGCGCGCCTGCGCATCGGCCGACGCGGCATCTTGCCTTTTATCGAGAGCTTCGACCAGCGGATGGCCCACGAACCGGACCTCCGCGCCGTGTTCGGCGAATATCGGCACTTCAAAAGGAAACACCGTGCCGATGAACGATGCGTACCGCGCCAGGACCGCGGCGCGCTTTTTCTTCCATGCCCAGACCTGGGGCACGATATACCATATCACCGGGACCCCCAGGCGCCGCGCGATTTTCATGAGCGGGATATTGAAGCCGGGATAATCCACACAGACCAGCGCCGAAGGGCGTTGCTTTTTGAGAATTCCCACGATCCTGCGCCGAGCGGACAGGAAAAACGGCAGGTGCGCGAAAACCTCGGCAAATCCCATGCGGTTGAAGGGCCCGAACGGCAGAATCGGCCGAAATCCTTCAGCCTGCATGGCCGGCCCGCCGATGCCCACGCACACGCATGATGCCCACGCCTCGCGCAAACGGCGGACGACCTGCGCGGCATGCAGATCGCCCGAGGGATCGCCGGCCAGGAACATGATGGTTGGCTGTATAGGGGTTTTCGGGACCATTGGGCGGCTCATACAACGCCGGGCGTCCGGAAACCGGCAAATTAAAATAGCCGGGGGGAAAATCCGGCCGTTTTCTGCATTTCCCGGCGATACTTCTTGATGTCCGGCAGCTTTTCCCGGCTGATGGCCAGGACCGCGTCGCCGGTGGCGACCAGCACGATGTTGTCAAGGCCGACGGCGGCCACATGCAGGGGGGAATCATTTACAATTATGGAATCACGACATTCGCGCTCAAAGACGCGGCCGCCGGACACGGCTGTGCCCAGGGCGGTGCGCGGCCGCAGCCTCCCCACCGAATCCCACGAGCCCACGTCGTCCCATGAAAAAGCCGCCGGCAGCACGGCGGCGCGCCGGGAATGTTCCATGATGCCGTAGTCCACGGACTCGGGTTTTGCCGCGCGATAATAGGCGTCAATTGCTTTTTGAGAAAATCCCGCCTTTTCGGCGGCACGGCCCAATCGATGGAGCCCGGGCATATGGGCCGCGAATTCGGCGATGATGGTTCCGGCCGTCCACACGAACATGCCGCTGTTCCAGTAATAGGCGTTCGAGGCCGCATAGCGCCGCGCCGAGGCCAGGCCGGGCTTTTCCACGAACCGGACGACGGCGAAGCCGTGCTTGACGCCTGCAATCCTCTTTCCCCGCAGGATATAGCCGTAGCCCGTGTCGGGCCGCGACGGCGTGATACCGAAGATGACCAGCAGGCCCTGCCGTGCCGCGATGGCGGCGGCTATCCGCAGGGTTGCCGCGAACGCGGATGCCGGCGAAACCGCATGGTCGGCCGGCAGCACAGCCATCACCGCACCCGGACCGTGGCGTTGCCGTATCCAGAGCGCGGCCATGAGAATGGCCGGCGCGGTATTTCTGCCCACCGGTTCGGCGATGACGTCGCAGGCATATTTTCCGCGCAGCAGGCGCCGGATCGGCGCGGCAATGGCGCGGGAGGCAACGATGAGCGGCCGCACGGCACCTTTACAAAACGGACTGACCCGTTCGAGCGTCTCTTCCAGCATCGAACGCCGGCCGATAAGCGGCAGGAGCTGCTTGGGCCGAAAGGAACGGGACAGCGGCCAGAACCGCTCCCCGACGCCGCCGGCCAGGACCACGGGTACGATTTTCATGCTGCGCGGGCCTTGATGCGGGTATGCAATTCTTCGCGCTTGGCAAAAAGGCTTTCAACGGTGCTGTAGGGAATACGCGGATGGCCGATTTCGGCCTTGGTCTGCGTTGCGCTGTGGAAATCCGAGCCGCCGGTACATGCCAGATTATATTTGCGGCACAAGCCCAGGTAATGCTCCACCTGCTCCCCGGACTGTTCGGTATGATAGACTTCGATGCCCGCAAGGCCATCGCGGACGAACTCGGGAATGCGGTCATCAACGCGCGTAATGCCGGGATGAGCAAGCACCGGCAAACCCTCGGCCGCAAGGATAAGCTCGAAAACTTCTCGCGGATGCATGGTGAGTTTTTCGACATACGCGGGACATTCATAGCCAAGGTATTTGTCGAATGCCTCGCGGAAGGAATACACCAGTTCTTCCCTGATCATCGCCGCGGCGATATGCGGGCGGCCGATGGCCGCTTCACCCGCAATGTCAAGAACCGTCTCGAACCGCAGGTCAAGCCCCTGCCGGTTGAGATTGGCCACGATCTTCTGCGCGCGTTCATACCGGACGATTTTCATTTCCGAGAGTCGGCGGCTGAGCTGGCTGTTCGCGATATCGAGGCAGTAGCCCAGGATATGAATGTCGGCGCCCTGGATTTCGCTCGACAGCTCGACGCCCGGAATGACTTCGATCCCCGCCTCGGTTCCCAGCATCAGCGCCATGGGATACGCATCGATGCAGTCGTGGTCCGTGATGGCGATAGCGCGCATCTTTTTTGCCACGGCTGCCTCAATGATCTCGGGCACAGTGCAGGCGCCGTCGGAGTATTTTGTATGAATGTGCAGATCTACATCATTTTTTCCCGTATGCGGATTCAAACGCATCCCGTTCCGGTTTCATGTATTTGAATATATAGTAAAAGAACAAGCAGGTTAAAATAACCAAAGCAGGAATGAAGATCAAGTGCCGGTTTGCCGCCAATTCGGCGTCGGAAATGGCGATTCGAAATTCCGGCTTTTGATTCATCGCTGCAGCTTTGCCAATTCCATCAGCCGCTTGATACGCATGGTGTTCCACGCGTCCCGGCCCGCGTCTTTGCGGAGCTTTTCAAGATCTGCCAAGGCTTTTAGCGCCGGACCGTCTATCGCGGTTTTCGTGGCCTGGTAGAAACGATAATCGCCGCTGCCCGGATAGAGCCGGCCCCACGCCTGCTGAAAATCGTCCGAGGAAATCTCCCCTTTATAATAGCGCGCGATCAGCCGGGGACCGGGGAACGGATGCGGCCCCGCAATGATCTCCTGCACTATGGATTGCCGATCATCGCTTTTCAGTGTTGATGGGAGCGCACCTGCCTCCATGACCCTGGATGCCCAGAACCAGGGAAGCGTTCTGGGACATTCGCGATAAACTTTCTGGCAGATCTTGATTGCATCGTTCGTCTTCATATCATACTCATACACATCCGCCAGCCCTAGCCAGGCATCCCAGACCCAGGGAGTGCCCGAGGCAAACGCAGCCTGATTCAGGATTTCGGCCGCCTTGGTTTTGTCCATTTTCCCCAGATACGCGGCCCCCATCGATGTCTGGATCCGTACCGCCACCGCAGGCTCATGGCCATACCGGCCGACGATCGAGACGCCAAGAGCAATCGCTTCATTCCACCTCTGTTTTGACAGATAGTAATCCATGATCGCACAATGGAGCAATCCCACGGTCCGGAGCTGGGCCGGACAGGCGCGCGCGCAAGCCTGGGCGCGCTGCTGGGCCATATCGGGCATGTCGCGGTCCAGATACGCACAGGCGTCCATCAGCATGGTTTCGAGCGCCGAATGGGCGACGGGCTGCGCGGGAAACAACATGAAGAGCTTGATAAACGCATCGTACGCCGCCGAATAATTGTCCGAATGCCGAAAGAGCATGCCGGTCAGATACAAGGCCTCGGCGCGCTGCACTTCGGTGGCCCGGGAAGACGCGATGAGCGAGTCGAGCAGCGCGCGCGCTTCATCGAAATTCCGCATGCGGACCATGCAGTCCGACATTTTCAGGTGGATATCTTCGGTCAATTCGCTTGCCGGGAAATCGACCTGGAGCGCCCGGTATTCCTCCAGGGCGCTGACGAAGTCGCCCCGCTCCCAGAACCGCTCGGCCACCAGCGTGCGGCTGGTCATTTGCGGAATGGCAAGGCGGAATATTTTCAGGTTGTCGAACGCGGCCGCGCCGGCCGCGAAGAAGCCGATTTTCTGGCGCCCTTCCCCCAGCGGGGGGAAGAAATCATGCACGACGGCAGTCTGCACATCGTTGACCGACAGCGAAATCGCATGGTCGCGGCGCTGGACCGCCACGTGCCAGGCGCGGCCCCCGGGCACATCGATGGCGTTGAGATCGGAGAACAGCAGGCCGCTCCCCGGATACGCGATGCCGGCGCCGGGACGGCCGCGCGGAAAAAGGCGGACGCAGTAGCCGCTGTCGGGCCGGTTGCCGCATAGAAAAATACCGGCGTCGAAAAGATCGTGTTGCGCCGCCCGCACGTCGAACTCGATCCTCATATCGCGCGTAAAGGGACGCTCCAGGCGGATGTACGACGGCGCGCCGGGCGAAACCAGCTGCCCGTCCTTTACCCGCCAGGAAAGACTGTCCGGGGATGGGGGGCAATACCACCGATCCTCAACATGCAGCGTATCAAACGGATCCATGAACACCAACTGCCAGTGCGGCTGCTCTTTGCGGTTCTGACCGTACAGTATGAGCATGATGACGGTGACCGAAAGCATCAGGAGCGCGCCCAGGCTCACCCACGGCCAGTGGCGCCGCACGCCGTGCACGGTTTTGGTCCAGATCGACGGCGCCTGCGCCTGGACCTCCTCGCCGCGCTGGTAGCGCCTGAGATCGTCGCGATACTCCTCCATGGTCTGATAGCGCTGCTCTTTTTCCTTGTGCATGGCCTTGAGCGTGATCGCCTCGATTTCGGGCGGCAGCCACGGGACCAGCTTGCGCGGGGGAATGGGATGGGCCTCCAACACGTTCATGGCCGTCTGGTGAAGCGAGCGCGGGTCAAGGTACGGGTTCTTGAACGTCAACATTTCGTAGAGCATGATGCCCAGCGAGCAGATGTCGGACCGCGCGTCCGTGGGCGCCCCCTGCAACCGCTCCGGGGCCATGTAGGCCGGCGAGCCCATGATTTCGCCCGTCTGCGTGATGCCGCCCTCGTCCGATTCCAGCGCCTTGGCCAGGCCGAAATCGATGAGCATGGGCGTGAGCCGGTCCTTCATGATGACATTGTTCAACTTAAGGTCGCGGTGCACGATCTTCTGATGGTGCGCGTAGGCCAGCGCATCGGCCAGGATCGCCACGATTTCTATGACATCAATCAGCTTGGGTTTTTCGAAGTTCAGGTAGTAGAACAGGTTCTTCCCCGGAATGTATTCCATGGCGATGAAATGCGTATTGTCAACGCTCGTTACCTCGTAAATATGCACGATGTTGGAGTGGGAAAGCTGCGCGATGGCATGGGCTTCGGCGCGGAACCGGTCCACGAATTTGCGATTGAGCGTGATGTTGGCCGGCAGCACCTTGAGCGCCACGATGCGGTCCAGGTCCAATTGCAGCGCCTTGTACACCACAGCCATGCCGCCGCGGTCGATCTCTTCGATGATGCGGTAATTACCGAGCGTCGATCCCGACGGCAGATACGTGCGTTCGAACTTGGGGACAATGTTCTCTATTTTCATCCCGTTTTCAACGGTGATACGCGGGGTGCCTCTGCCTGTTTTGTTGATCTGTATTGTCATAAGCGGAATTAAGCGCTTGAGCAAAATGGGAATTCAGAAAGAGAGCCGCCGATGAACCGCCGCGGCGCCAGGGCCCATAAAAGTATACCATGCGGCGCAGGAATGAGGCAATGCGGATTCAGGAGCGCCAGCGATTCCGCATTAAGGGTTGATTCCACGGTTTTTGTGACGGTATGGGGTTTTATTGAAAGCGGTGGGAGA
>Ga0315289_10001983_pt1 | contig 31745 bp, 31 predicted proteins | sample YL17G11_40_MG_FD_203452 | JGI IMG/M metagenome (GOLD analysis project Ga0315289, IMG submission 203452) | Sediment microbial communities from Yellowstone Lake, YNP, Wyoming, USA - YL17G11_40 | ecosystem: Environmental > Aquatic > Freshwater > Lake > Sediment | place: USA: Wyoming | collected... | reverse complement strand
ACCTGCCGCTGGCGTCGCCGCCGACCTTGTGCCGCCTGGAGAACCGCGTGGATCGTCAGGCCTTGGGTAAGATCGCCGAGGTCTTTGTCGAGACCTTCATTCATTCGCAGAGCACCCCGCCGGAAGAGTTGATCCTGGACTTCGACCCGACCAACGATCCCGTGCATGGGAACCAGGAGATGCGGTTCTTTCATGGGTACTATGACCAGTACTGCTTCTTGCCCTTGTACGTGTTCTGCGGCCGCCAGTTGCTGGTGGCGTATCTGCGGCCCGCCAACATCGATGGGGCCAAGCACAGTCGAGCGATCTTGAAACTGCTGGTGCAACGGTTCCGGCGACAGTGGCCCCACGTGCGGATTATCTTTCGCGGGGACAGTGGTTTTTGTCGCTGGAAACTGATGCGTTGGTGCGACCGGCACGACGTGGGCTATATTATCGGTTTGGCCCGCAATACGGTGCTGAAACGCTTGGCTCGTCCCTGGACGGAGACCTCCGCGGCCCAGTTCGCCCAGATGAACGAGAAGCAGCGGCTCTTTGGGGAGTTGGTCTATGGGGCCGAGACCTGGGACCGCGAGCGCCGGGTGCTCGTCAAAGCCGAACACCTGGACGAGGGACCCAATACCCGCTTCCTCGTGACCAATCTGGCCGGCGAGCCACAACCGCTGTACGACGAGGTCTATTGCCAGCGGGGGGACGCCGAGAACCGGATCAAAGAACAGCAGTTGGGGTTGTTTGCCGACCGGACCAGTTGCCATGACTTCGTGGCGAACCAATTTCGGGTACTGCTCTCGGCGGCCGCCTACCTCCTCGTGGATCATCTGCGTCAGCAGGCGCTGGCCGACACGGAATGGGCCCACGCCCAAGTGGACACGATTCGCCTGAAGTTGCTGAAGATCGGGGCTCGGGTGGTCTGTTCCGTGCGGCGGGTGGTAGTCCATCTGGCGGAGAGCTATCCGCTGAAGGACCTGTTTGCCCACATCCTGGGCCGTCTGCGGGCTCTGCCGGGGCGTTGCCCGGCTTCCGGCTGACGCGGGGAAAATCCTGGTGGCGTGTCGGGGGTAAGGGGGTGGTGTGCGCCGATGGCGGCCGGGAAATCATATTCGGTCACATCCTGTCGTGAATTCGGCCGTCCGCAGGGTTTACCGACCCCGATGAAATATGCGGGCTAGGGGACCACCGGTGTCGTGCTGAAAGTAGTGCGGCCCTCCACAGGCCGATAGTAAGCCCTCACCGAGCACAAGCCCGACCTGCCCCCTCGCGGGTTGGGCTTGTGCAAAGGGGCAGCCGAGACGCCGGCCGGACCGGGGTCATCGTATTTCAGCGACCCGACGGCAATCGGCGTCACTTCTTGATGTGCCTTGTCTCTTCCGGCAGTGACTGGGCGGAACGGATTTTTTCTTGTCCCCCGGAATTTGCGAACCGGGGTCACTGTCGGTCGGTAGGAGTACCCAAGGACATGGCAAGTATCCCGAAAGTGATTTCCCTCTCGACAGGTCCGTAGCGCTTCTCCTTGCACAAGCCCGACCTGCATCCCCTCGCGGGTCGGGCTTGTGCGGAAGGTCCCGAAAGTCGCCTTGGCTGTGCGAGCAGACGATAGCTTCTCTTCTCCTACACCCGCTTCCTTTTGCCGTTTACAATCGCGTGTGGCGCTGGTACAGTGCCCACATCGTGCCCCGCGGCTTTCCGTACGGCAGTCGAGGGATTGCCGTGATGTGCGAGCACGCGACGTAAGAGCCGGTACAGTGAAGAGGAACCAGCGATCATGAACGGACTGACCTCGGTTGATGGGGCCATCGTCGGCGTCTACCTGCTGGCGACGATGGTCGTCGGCATCGCGATCCGTAAATACGTGGGCCGGGTGGAGGACTTTCTCGTCGCCCGGCGCCAGATGGACTTGTATCTCGGCATCGCGTCCCTGGCAGCCACCGAGTTCGGCATCGTGACGTGCATGTACACGGCCCAGAACGGCTTTGAGAAGGGATTCGCGGGGGCCATTCCCGGCATTCTGACCTTCGTGGCGATGTTCCTCGTCGGCTGGACGGGCTTTTGCATCAAGCCGCTCCGCGATTCCGGCGTCATGACCATTCCGGAGCTTTTCGAGAAGAAATTCGGGCCCCGCGTGCGGTGGGCGGCGGGCGTGGTCATTGTACTCGGCGGCCTGCTGAACATGGGCGTCTTCCTCCGGGTCGGCGGCGAGTTCCTCATCCACACCTGCGGCATGGACCCGGGCCGGCTGGAGATCATGATGACCGCGCTGCTGATCGGCGTGGCCGTCTACACCATTCTCGGCGGCATGCTCTCCGTGCTGGTGACCGACTTCCTTCAGTTCATCGTGATGAGCGCGGGCCTGATCGTCGTCACCTTCCTCATCCTCAACAAGGTCGGCTGGACCGGCCTGGTGTCTACCGTGCAGACGTACCACGGGGAAGGCGGCTTCAATCCCTTCAAGAACCCGAGCATCGGCTGGTCCTACGTGATCTTCAACGCATTGCTCAACACCGCCGCCGTGCTGACCTGGCAGACGCAGATCGCCCGCGTTCTGTCGGCCAAGGATTCGCGGACCGGGCGCAAGGTCTATACCGGCACCTCGTTCTTCTTCGTGGCCCGCTTCCTCATCCCGGGCATCTGGGGGATTGCGGCCCTGGCGCTCATCGGCTGGGTGCCGCTCAAGACCCTCAGTGCCGAGCAGCTCAAGACCATTCCGCCGGCGCTCCAGCAGAAGATCGAGGCCAGCCAGATGGGCAAGGTCTTCGCCGCCACGCCGGAGGATTACGCCAAATTGTCCTCCGCTGACCAGGCGCGCACCCTGTCGCCCGCCGAGACCGCCCAGATGCCCAAAGAGACGGTGGCCCGCCTCAAGGAAGCGTCCCTGCACCACATGCCGTTGTTTCTGGGCATGTTCGTCCCCGCCGGTCTGATGGGGCTGCTGATCGCCGCGATGCTGGCCGCGGACATGAGTACGGACTCCTCGTACATGCTCACCTGGGGCGGCGTGATTTATAACGACATCATGGCCCCGTTCCGCCGGAAGAAATGGTCGGAGAAGCGGGGCCTCCTCTGGAACCGTGCCATTGTCGCGCTGATCGGCGTGTTCCTCCTGATCTACGGCCTCTGGTACAAGCTGGAGGGCGATCTCTGGACGTATCTCGGCATCACGGGCACGATTTACCTCTCCAGCATGTCCGTTTTGCTGATCGCCTGCTGCTACTGGAGGCGGGCCAACAGTTGGGGCGCCACGGCGGCCATTATCTGCGGGGCCGCCGTGCCGCTGAGCACGCTGATCCTGCAGAAGTACGGCCCGTGGACACAATGGATCAAGGCTCATGACACCACCTGCGGCATCGCCGCCTATGTGATCGTGGCGTTGGCCATGGTGATTGGATCGCTTCTCAAGCCGCAGCCGCAAGCGGCCGCCGAAGGAGTTGCAGCATGACACCCATTATCGACGGCATCAAAGCAATGCTCACGGACCACTGGTTCTGGGGCGCGATCACCCTGGCCTGCCTTGCCTGGTATTCCACCATTACCATCTACATCGCTTTCAGAGGCGTGGGCAATATCCGCGACATGCTTCGCCGGCTCTCCAACTCGAAAGACGCTCCGTAGCACCGGGATTTCTGTGGGCGCGTGGGAGGGGTCCCGCGACGGCAGATTGCCGTTTCAGATCGTCACCGTCAGATACTCGGTATCTTGTGTGAACCTGGCCGCCCCCTCGAATGTCGCGGGAATCAGCAGGCAGTCTCCGGCCTTGAACGGGACCGGCTCGACCTTGCTCGACAGGATCGTGCCGCCACCGGTGAGGAAGATCAGCACGCGCAAGCAGCCCCGGCCGAGGAGCAACTCGCCCCGGCGTGCTTGATGGCCCTTATCCACCCTGAAGTACGCGCAATCGACTAAGCGTCCGACCGTCGTCACGGGCAGCTTGTCCGGCGTGACGTCGAAATGGATGCTCTCCAGGGCCTCGGCAACGTGCAGCGGCCGGGGCCGGCCCGACTCATCCACCCGGTTCCAGTCGAACACACGGTAGGTGGTGTCGGAGGGTGTCTGGACCTCGGCGATCAGCAGGCCCGCGCCGAGGCTGTGGACGGTGCCCGCGGGGATGAAATGACACTCCCCGGGCTTGACGGCAACGGCGGCGAGCAAATCCGCCGCGGTACCATCCTCAATTGCCCGGGCCAATCGCTCCCTGGTGACTCCCTGCTTGAAACCCTTGTAGATGACCGCCCCCGGCTCGGCTTGGATAATGTACCAGCACTCGGTCTTGGGATCGCCCTTGCCCATCCGCCGGCAGGTCTCGGGGTCCGGGTGCATCTGCACGCTCAGCACCTCCTGGGTATCGAGAAACTTGATGAGCAATGGAAACCGCTCCAGATCTGTGTCGCGGCCATCTTGGCCGCGTTGTGTCGAAGGCGTCCCGCCTTCGGACGCGGGCGCTCGCGCCCGCGACACGAAACCGCGGCACAAATCCTTTGTCCCCACGATCTCTTCGGTATGCCGGCGGACGACCTCTCCCAGCGTCTGTCCCGCGAAGGACCCGTTGGCGATTCGCGACTGTCCTTCGGGCAGGTCGGCAATCTCCCAGCTCTCGCCGATCTTCTGGTTCGGCGGAAGCTCCTTGCCAAAGACCTCCGCCAGTCTCCGCCCGCCCCAAATCCGCTGCTTGAACACCGGCACCGATTTCAAAGGATAGACGTCCATGATGCACATTCTACCAGAGGGCAGCATGCGTATCACGCACCATCCAATCTGGTTTTGGTTGAGAGTGTGCTTGGATGGCAAGAGTCTTTGGTGGCGGCAAAGACGCCAAATGAGAAACAGGCCCTTCAGCGGCACGCCCCAGCAGCAAATGGGCAGATCAATCAGCTTGTCTACGAGTTGTACGGCCTGACGGACGACGAGATCGTGGAGGAGGCCGCCTAGGCCACGTAGGAGACTGTGAGCGTGTATCTTGCCGCGTATCGCGTGCGGCACGTCTTGCCAAATGAGGGGAAATTGGATAATGTGAAGCTATGAGGAAAACCGTATATGTCGAAACGTCGATCATCACAGTTACCTGACGGCGCAACCCAGCAGGGATTTGCGTGCGGCCGCATGGCAACAGATTACTGCCCAATGGTGGCAGCAGGAGCGGACCCAATACGAGTTGTACACGTCCGCCCTCGTCATCAAGGAAACATCGCAAGGGGACGCTGAGGCGGCGAAAAGGCGACTCCAGGTCTTGGCGGACCTGTCCGAACTCACGGTCGACGACGAAGTTGAACGATTGGCCGATAGGCTGATGGAAGGCGGTGGTGTGCCGGCGGGCGCGGAGGGTGATGCGCTTCACATCGCTGTGGCAGCGGTTCACGAAGCGGACTACCTCCTGACCTGGAACTGTCGACATATCGACAATGCGGTCACAAAACCAATTATTCGCTCCCTTTGTGTGGTCGCGGGTTACACTTGTCCGGAAATCTGCACCCCGGTGGAGTTGCTTTCAGAGGATTTCTCCGATGTATAAGGATGAGATCATCGCCGAGGTTTGGCGGAACCGTGATGCATACGTGAAACAGCATCAGCACGACCTGAAGAAGATCGTGGAGGACCTGCGTCGATGGGAAAAAGAACATCCGTCCAAGGTGGTCGACCGTCGCCGCCAACGCCGATGAGGCAACCGAGGGACGAAGTCCGAATCTACCGGACGTAGGTCAGGATGCCGGTGGCGATGGCTTGGGCGATGCGGTTCTGCCAGGCGGAGTCGCGGAGGCGGGCGAGGTCCTGGGCGTTGGAGAGATAGCCGGTCTCGACGAGGACGGCCGGACCGCTTGTGTTGACAAGGACTTTGTAGTCGGCTTCGCGTACGCCGTGGCTATCGGCCCCGGTGGCGGCCATGGCCTGACCGATACAGGTAGCCGCACGGTAAGCCTCGGGTGAAGCGGCCCGCGCGACGAAGACCGTGAAGCCCTGGCGGCCTCGATCCGGGTTGGAGTCGGAATGGATGCTGACGAACAGGTCGGCGTTGCGGCGGTTCGCGATGTTCGCACGCTCCTCAAGCTCGATGAATCGGTCCTGCTGGCGGGTCAGGAGAACCCCGATCCCCCTCTGTTCGAGGAGGTCGGCAACCTTCAGGGCCACGGCCAGGTTGATGTCTTTCTCGTGGAGCCCCCCAGCGCTCATGGCGCCGGGATCCTGACCGCCGTGGCCGGCGTCGATGACTACCAAGGCCTTGGGCTTAACGGGGCTGGGGCGGACCACCGGCGGCGGGACGGCCGCACGAAGGTATTGCCGGATCTGGGGGATCAGGAAATCCGACACGTACAGGGTCTCGCCTTGCCATTTGACCGCACCCACGGTGCCCATGGGCTTGCCGTTGACGAAGAATCGCCCGTCGGCATGGGTGAAGATGATTACCGTGTTCGCCACGTTCTTGAGGACGACGAACGCCTTGTCCCGCTCTTCGATTCGCAGGCCCAGACGCATGGCCAGATCCTCAATGGTCGTGGAATGCTCGCCGACTATGACCTTTGGCGTCTGCTTCTGGGGCTGCTGGCAGCCGGCGATCCCCACGACCAGCAATCCCAAGGCAAGAACAGAGGACAAAGGACGGAGGGCGGAGGGCAGCACCTTCGGCATCCAGTTCATGATATCGATCCGCAAGACCAATAGATTTGTTCTTGTGCTCATATAGCGACTATTATCGGAGATTGGGCGGCAAAGGGTTTAGACTTCTTGGCGGAATTCTTGGAGGGCGGCCAGTGGAAAGGTCAGGCACAGGCCGGGCACAGGCCCTCCAGCCGCACCTGCTGGCGATTGACGATGAAGCCTTTCTGCGAAATCTTGGCCATAGGCAGCAGGATGTCCGTGAGGCAGTGGGTCACGCCGCAGTTTGTGCACGTAAAGTGCGGGTGACACTGATGTTCCGTGCAGTGGTCCGCCAGCTCGAAATACCACGCGCGCTGATACGTGAACGCGCGGTGGACCAGCCCGACCTCGATCAGCGATTCGAGCGTTCGATACACGGTGACTTTGTTCAGCGCCCGCAAAGTCAACTGTTCGGCGATTTGGTCCTGCCGGAGGGGTCTGGCCGTCTGCATCAGGACCTGCAGGATGGCCACCCGGGGTTCCGTGCAGTAGAGCTTGGCGTCCTTGAGCATCTGCCTCGCTTTGTCCCGCAACGGACTGGTCATGCGTGGACCTCCTCTTCGGCGTGATGATGCCCCAGGTGCGGATGCGGCGCCCGCACGAACAAGAGAGGCAAAATGATGTCGCTGGAGCAGCAGGGCACCCAGACGGCGATAAAGAGCACCAGAATCATGCCGAAGACGATCAGAATCGTTACATCGCTATGGGTGTTCATCAGGATATGGGAGGCGGCCGCCCAAGTACTGATGAGGATATGGCCCGCATGCGGCAGTTTGGTCCGCGGCAGGAAGAAACCGAGCAGGATGCCCAAGATCGCCGCCGGATTGACGATGTACCACTCTTCGATGAAGCCGAGATGGATCCTCGGCCCCTGGTGCGGGGCCGCTTCGCCGGTGCCCTCGGCCATAGTGTTCGATCCTTCCTGCGCGTGGCTGCCGTGAGCCTCGGACTCGGTGGGAATGGCCACCCCGAGGAGGCTCTCTCCGAAAAACGGTATAACCGAGTTGCTCACGGTCGCGGTGCCCACCGAACTGACGTAGCCGACCAGCAATACGACGAAGAAACTCCGGGTTCTCTCGTGCAGCCGGAAGATGGACCCGGCCACGATCGCCGAGAGGGTAACGTGCAGAGGATGGAACACGTAGAAAAGCCGGTACGTGGTCGTGTCGGGGAGGTTCCGGAAAAGCAGCATCATCGCGATGCCGGTCAGCGAACCGAACAGCGTGAAGGGTACGTGAGCCTTCAGTTCCTCGAGTACGACAGCAAGTTTTCTGTTCATCGCACACGCTCCTGGACGCCCGCGCTCCGGCGTCCACCCTTATTATAGACCCTCGGCCAGAATTTGCAACTGAGTTGCAGATTTTTTCCGGGGCCGCTATTTCGTAGACTTTATTTGTGGGCGAGCGACCGCTCCTCCGCTTTGAAAGAGCAGCAGCATGGTTCCGATTTTCGACTCACTTTCGATTCCGCCTTCTGAGATGACGCCGGCCGTCGCCCTCTGGATGGGTGTGTTGGCGTCGTGGAACATATGTGCCGTGGTTCGATTGCCCATCTTGGCCGCCTACGTGGCGGGTGCCGGGACCTCCAGGAAGCATGCGTTGCTTCTGGCGGGGCTTCTCGCCTTGGGGTTTGGGAGCGGCACTTGGCTCCTCGGGCTGACGGCGGCATCGGTGGCCGACGGCGTTCACAAGACCCTGCAGGTCAGTAAGTCCTCCTTCTGGATCCTGGGCGCGTGTCTGATCGCCACAGGGGTGCTCATCTCCGGGCTGGTCAATCCGCAGCTTGTGCCGGAGAAATGGCATCGGGTCGGCCGGCGGCTGGCGCAGGCCAATGTGCCGGGGGCGCTGTTGCTGGGCCTCGTGCTCGGCTTACTGCAAACGCCGGCGTGCCCGGCGTGCCGCGCGCAGCTTCTGGCGGTCGTGGAGGCGGTGCCGAAAAGCGTCTCCCTCAGCGGACCCCTTCCGTTGGTCGGTTTCGCGGCGGGGCAGGGTCTCGTGGCCTTGGGCGTCGGTATGATGGTCGGCCTGCTGAAACCCAACCTGGTCGGGTGGCTGCGGACGCGGATGTGCTCCCTCGAGCCGCGGATGCAGTTGCTGACCGGGAATATGCTGGTTGTGCTGGGTATCTACTTTGTCATTGTTGGTTGATGGTGCCCCATGGAAGACCGCCTGATCCTCTCTCGCCAACGTCGGGAACGCCGGCAGGAATGCAAGGAACTGGCGGCCAAGAGCTGTTACAGCATCATCATTGTCATCGTCGCTCTGGTCGTGCTGCGGCCGCTGATGGTGGACCAGATCCTCAGCCGCGCCGATGCTTATGCCGCCGCCGGGATGCTCGAAGAGTCTCAGCGGCAGTGCGACAAGGCCATGCTGATCGACGACGACAACAGCCGTGCCTGGTGCCAATTGGCGCGCATCTACAAGATCAGGGACGATCGCGAGATGGCCTACAGTGCGTATAAGAAGGCCATACAGGCCGACAACACGAACCGATCGGCCCATTACGAACTGGCGATGATGTACATGGATGATGGAAAGCACCACTTGGCGATTCCCTATCTGGAGCGGGTGAGCGAACTCGGTCCGGACCGAACAGAAGGCGGCATCATGGGCCAAAGCTCCTATCACCAGGCCGCCCTGTACATGCTGGTCTTGTGCTACGAGAAGGTCGGCGACCCGCTCAAAACCGAGGTGGCTCTCAAGGAAATGCGGGTTCTCTATCCCGCTTGCGGGAATCCCGAAGACCATCTGCAGCCGTTCCGGCAGAACAATCCCCACCGCTGATCCTCATCCGAACGTATTCCATCTCCCCGGCTTGCCTGCCCGGCCTTCGGGCAAATTGCCTCCAGGTTCTGTCCGCTCCGGCATGTTCCCTGTATACTGTGGCGGTCGCCGCACAAGCGGCCCAAAAGGAGCATAGAATATACAGGGCGCGGCTGAGGACCCTGTGAGATGGTTGGACCATGAGGATTCTGGAGCGATTGTCGGAATTCAGGCAAGTCAAGGAAGGATGCATCCTGACCATCGGCAACTTCGATGGCGTGCACGTGGGGCATCAGGAGATCCTGCGGACGGCCCGCCGAATTGCCGGGGATCGGGGCAGGGAAATGGTCGTGATGACGTTCGAGCCGCACCCGGTCGCCGTTCTTCATCCGGAGAAAGCGCCGGGGGTGCTCACGCCTCTGTCGCTGAAATTGCACCTGCTGCAGGACTATGCCGACAACTGCATCATCGTTCTGGAGGACAACAGCGACCTGCTGAAACTGTCGCCGGCCCAGTTCGTGGATGAGTTCCTGATGGCCGCGATCCGGCCGGCGGTCATCGTGGAGGGCGACGACTTCCACTTCGGCGCGGGCCGGGCCGGCGACGTCCGGACTCTGGCCCAGTTCGGGCGTGAGAAGGGCTTTGAGGTCATCGTGGTTCCGCCCCGGCAGATCGAGCTGGCGACCGGACAGACTTTGCGGGTTTCGAGCACGATCATTCGTTACATGATCGAGGGCGGGCACGTGGCGGAGGCCGCCCGGGCGTTGTCGCGGCCGTACCGCCTCATGGGCCCGATTGTGTCCGGGTGGGGGCGCGGCCGTAAGCTGGGTTTTCCGACGCTCAACCTGAGCACGCCCGATCAGATCCTGCCGGCCGAGGGCGTGTACGCCGGCCTCGTCGAGACGGCCCCGACCCGGGAGGAGCTTCTGCAAAAGCAGGAGCATATCCCGGCGGTGTTCAGTATCGGGCAGGCCCGCACGTTCGGGGATCAGCATCCGCTGCTGATCGAGGCCCATCTGTTGATTGGACAGGTGGGCGACATGACGGGGCAATGGATGGCGATGGACTTCGTGCAGCACCTGCGGAGCCAGCACAAATTCAACACGCCGGAGGAATTGGTCGTTCAAATCGGCAAGGATTGCGATGCGGCGCGGCAGGCGTTACAAATTGATTATTGACGATTGATAATTGATGATTGAGAAGGAGGTCCGGACTTCCTCTTCCAGAAGCAATCATCCATCATCCATCATCAATGAGAGGCTGTTTGATGTTCCTCTATGAGTTGGCTGTGATTGGCGCGATGCTCGTCCTCAATGCCATCTTTGCGGCTTACGAGATGGGATTGGCGTCGATCTCGCGGGCGAGACTGGCTATCCTGTTGCACGACCGCAGGAAGGGGGCGGCGGATGCCGTCTTCATGAAGGACCGGATGGAGGCGAGTCTCGCCGTCGTGCAGGTGGGCATTACCGTGGTAGGAGCCGTGGCGGCGGCGACGGGCGGGGCCGGCGTCCAGGAACAGTTCTCACCCTACCTGCGGCAGTGGGGCCTCTCCAAGACCATGGCCGATATCGTGGCGCTGGCGGTGCTGGTCGTGCCCCTGACTTTTGTAACGATCGTTTTCGCCGAGCTGGTCCCGAAGATGATCGCGCTGCACAACAATGAGTGGGTGGTGCTTCGTCTGTCGCCGATCATGAGGATTCTGGCCCGAGCGGGCTATCCGGTGGTCTGGCTGATCGAGGGCACGGTCAAAGCGCTGGTCAGTCTGCTGCCGCACCATTCGCGGGCGCAAACCGGAGCCCAGAGCCAGTGGCTGCATGAACTGCGTGCTGCGGTGTCGCTGGCCCGGGCCTCCAAGCTCCTCGGCGAGCGGGAAGAGAAGATCGTGCTGGCGGCGGCGCAAATGTCGACCCGGCCGGTGCGTGACATCATCATCCCGGCGCAGGATATGTCGATGATCTGCGTGGGCAGTTCCCTGATGGAGGCGCTGGTCCAGGCGCACCTGGACATGCATACCCGATTTCCCGTCTGTATGGTCCCGAACGATCCGCAGAGCGTGGAGACCTACGTCAATTTCAAAGACATCGTCGCGGCGATGCGGGTCAATCCCAAGGACCCGAGCCTCAAGGGGATCTCCCGGCCGATCAAGAAGGTCCAGGAAGATATGGCGCTGTCGAATCTGCTGGAGATGATGATCCAGCAGAAAACGCACATCGTCCTGGTCGTTTCTAACGGAGGAACCGTGCTGGGGATGGTGACGCTGGAGGACGTGATCGAGGAGCTGGTGGGCGAGATTGAGGATGAGTTCGATCGTCTGCCGGTGCACATTCATCCGTGCGGCACGGCCTGGATCATGGGCGGAGGCGTGCCGATGACCACCGCGGCCGCCACGGTCGGTCTCGATTGGTCGGCCAAGTTTGGCGGCGGACGCGTGCCCGCGCTGGCGGACTGGGCGCGACAGAATGCCCCAGACGGCCTTCAGGGCGGGGAAGCGATCGAGAAAGAGGGTCTGCGGGTGGTACCGCGCAAGTTCCGCCGCAAGAGGCTGTCGGAGGCGATGGTCAGTGCCGCCGGACGTGACGCTCCGGTCGACAACTGCGGCTGAGCAATCAGGACCTTCGCTTTTCAGCACAATCCTGATGCAGGTGGACTCCGTCGAGGACTTTCACTTCGGCGTCGCCGCGCATCCGCCCCTGCGGCTGTGACACTCGGCCGGTACGCCCCGCCTCGGTCATCCCTTCCCTCTCGTTCACTTTCCGCGATTTTCCGGATTTTGTTTTGGACCGGAGGTGGTCCTGTCGTACAATGGCGCATCGGTAAGGTGGGATAACCTGCCTGCAAAGTCTGCTTTGACGCGACAACGAGACGGACACCGCGGACGACGCGTGAGAGGATCCACGTGACCTTATCACGCCCTGATAGTGCCCTGTGGATATGGATATGGGTCTGCGCCTCATCCGCAGGGGTCCAAGATCGGCGCGAACCGATGAGGAAGGGAGGGAATACCGATGCGCAGCGTATTTCTGACGGGCCTGATTGTTGTCATTGTCCCCGGACTTGCCCGGGCGGCAGAAGTGCAGATCAATGTGCGGGCCAGCGGGGCGCAAGCCAACGCGGCGGCGACTGCCAGCGCCGGCGGCGACGCGGTGATCGTCTGGAGCAGTTATTACACCACGTCCGGGCGGTCCAACGACATCTTGGCCCGCCGGCTTGATTCCACGGGCGGCTTTACCGGGGACGAGTTTCGCGTGAACGTGGCGACCCAAGGCAACCAGACCGAGCCGGCGGTGGCGATGGACCCCCTGGGCCGTTTTGCCATTGTCTGGCAGGGGCCCGGCCTCGATCAGGAGGACGTCTTTCTGCGGCTGTTCCGGGCGAACGGCAGCGCCGTCACGGAGGAGTTGCTGGTGAATCTGGAGACCGCCGGCCGGCAACTCTATCCGAGCGTCGCGGCCGCCGGCACGGGTACTCTGGCCGTCGCTTGGGAGAGCCGCGAGACGACGGCCGAAGGCGAGAGAGCCGTGGTCTTGGTGCAGCGGTTCGATCCGAACGGTTCCAGTCTGGGCGGCCCGGTCACGGTGGACACGGACGTGTACGACTGCCGCTACCCGGAGGTCACCATGGACGGGACCGGGCGCTTCGCCGTGACGTGGATGCGGGACCGAACCAATCATCCTATCGTCGCGCGCTTGTTCGATGCTGCCGGTGTGCCTCTCACGGACCCGCTTGAGGTGAACACGGCGAGCATCGCCTCCATCACACGCCCGTCGATCGCGATGAACTCGCTCGGGTATTTCGTCGTCGCCTGGGATGGCGACCCCCAGCGGGCCAGTGAGGACGACATCTACGCCCGCCTCTACGACCCGAACGGTGTGCCCCGAGGCGAGCCGTTCGTCATCAACACGATCCGTGCCGGCGCCCAGCAGTGGCCGCAGGCCGCCATCAATGATGCCAATGAATTTGTCATTGTCTGGGAGCACGATACGGGCGACCCGAACGCCGCCACGGAGATCGCCGCCCGATACTTCGGTCGAGACGGCGTGCCGGTGGGCGAGCAGTTCCAACTGAACACCTACACGCCTGATCCGCAACGATACCCGGATGTGGCAATGACCAACGATGACTTCTTCCTGGCGGCTTGGGAAAGTGACGGCCAGGATGGCTCCGGCTACGGCATTTTCGGCGGTCTCGAACCCTCCCCGTTGCCGGCCGACCCGAATGAGGGCGGCGCAGCGGGGCAGCCCTTACCGTAAGCGTTGGGAATTTGGAGCGCATTGCGAAAGGCCGCGGTGGGCCGGGCCTCGATCATTCACAGTCGCTGTTAGGCGTGGCAGAGTGCGCAATCGGCGCCCCGGCGGAGGGCTTCCGCATTGATCGGGATCGTTTTGTGGTGGCGCTCGGCTAAGACGTCGGGCAGGGCCTCGGCCGCTTGCTGGGGGGTGAGGTGACCTCGTTTGCCCAGATAGGCGCCGAGCATGACCATGTTGGCGCACTTGGGACTGCCGGATTCGATGGCGATTTCTTCCGCGGGCACGCCGATAACCTCCACGCCTTCCGGAGCACAATCCACGCTCGGAATGAGGGAGCTGTTGAAGATCAGCAGGCCTCCACGCTTGAGACGCGGGGCGAACTTGCTCAGCGAGGCCTTGTTGCAGATCACCAGCGAGTTCGGCGCACTGACGACCGGGCAGGCAATCGGCTCGCTCGCGATGACCACCATGCAGTTGGCGGTCCCGCCGCGAACTTCGGCGCCATAAGACGGCATATAAGTCACTTCCAAGCCGGCCCGCATGGCCGTCTGGGCCAGGAGCTTACCCGCCAAGACGATCCCCTGGCCGCCAAAGCCGGCGATCACAAGTTCTTCATGAAGCGTCATCAATCGTCCTTTCCTGCGTCTTTCAGCCGACCGATGGGGAAGACCTTGCTCATGTGGTCCTCGATCCATTGCATGGCGTCGCTGGGCGACATCCGCCAATAGGTCGGACAGGGCGAGAGGATTTCGACCAACGAGAGCCCTTCCGCACCCTCCATTTGCAGCTCGAAGGCGTGCTTCAGGGCGGCCTTGGTCTGGCGGATCCGCGGCACACTACTCAGGGCACATCGTTCGACGTACGTCGTGCCCGGCAGGAGGGCCAGCAATTCGGAAATCTGGAGCGGATACCCCTGGCCGTTCGATTGGCGGCCTTGGGGTGTGGTCGCGGTGACCTGCCCAAGGAGGGTGGTTGGGGCCATCTGGCCGCCTGTCATACCGAAAACCGCGTTATTGATGAAGATGACCGTGAGCTGCTCCGCCCGGTGGGCGGCGTGGATAATCTCGGCGGTCCCAATCGCCGCCAAATCCCCATCACCCTGATAGGAGAAGATGATCTTGTCGGGGTTGCAGCGTTTCATCCCGGTAGCGACGGCGGGGGCGCGGCCGTGGGCGACCTCGATCATGTCAACGTCGATGTAGTTGTACGCCAGCACGGCACAGCCGACCGGAGCGATCCCGATCGTGCGGTCCTGAATGCCAAGCTCCTCGATCACTTCCGCCAGCAGCCGGTGGGCAATTCCGTGGCCGCAGCCCGGACAGTAGTGCGTCGGGCAGTCCTTCAAAACCGGCGTTCGCCTGAATAGGGTCTTCATGCTCATCTCTGCCGAACTCCTGCAAAATGGAAGTTAGGCTTACATCATTCGAGGAAATTGGCTTTGCGATTTCCTTGAATGATCGGCCCAACCTATCGTGTACCAGACACCTGCTGTTCTAAAGGAACAATCACGGGACGCCATTCTCCTTCCCCAAACAAGCCTAATCTCCATTTTGCAGGAGTTCATTAAGTGCGCACCGTCAATTCTCGAATCTTTCCCAGGACCTCGTCCACGGTCGGCAGGCCGCCGCCCATCCGTCCGTAGAACAGCACGGGCGCCTTGCCGGCCACCGCCAGCCGCACGTCCTCCACCATCTGACCGGCGCTCATTTCCATGGTCAAAAAGAGGCGAAACTCTTCGGCGGCCCGGCTGATCTGTTGGGACGGAAACGGCCACAGCGTGATCGGCCGGATCAGGCCGATGGGAATGCCGTCGTCGCGGGCTGCGTCGACCGCCGCCCGCGCGATTCGCGCCACAATCCCGTACGCGACGACCACAATCTCCGCATCCTCGATGCGGTACTCTTCGCAACGGACCTCCTTTGCCTGGATCTCCCTGTATTTGGCTTGGAGCTTCTCGTTCAGCCTCTCCAGCACCCCCTCTCCGAGCCACAAGGAACGAACGATGTTCTGCTCTCTGCCCTTGCGGCCCGTCAAAGCCCAGTCTTTCGGCGGCAACTCGCGGCGTGCCTTCGGCTCCAACGTCAACGGCTCCATCATCTGCCCGAGGAGGCCATCCACCAGGATCTCCACGGTTACACGATACTGGTCGGCCAGATCGAACGCCAAGGGCATGCAATCGGCCATCTCCTGCACGCTGGACGGCCCCAGAACGATCGTCTTGTAGTCGCCGTGCCCGCCGCCGCGCGTGGCCTGGAAGTAATCACCCTGCGCGGGAGAGATGTTTCCCAGTCCCGGGCCACCCCGCATGACGTTGATCACGACCGCCGGCAACTCCGCCCCCGCCAGATAGCTCATGCCCTCCTGCATCAGGCTGATGCCGGGACTGGAGGAGCTGGTCATCGCCCGTTTCCCGGTTGCGGAAGCCCCGAAGACCATGTTGATGGCCGCCAGTTCGCTCTCGCTCTGGATGAAGACCCGGCCCTCCTCGGGCATTCGCTGGGCCATGTAGGCGCTGATCTCGTTCTGTGGCGTGATCGGGTACCCGAAATAGGCGTCGCAGCCGGCCACAATGGCCGCCTCCGCCATCGCCTCATTTCCACACATCAGAATCCGTTCGGTCGCGTTTTTCACTTCTGCTCTGCCCATCGATCGAGATAATCCTTCACCTTCCCAACGAAACCCTGAGCCGCGTTCAGCAAGTCTTCTGCCTCGTCCTGGGCAACGGAACGGCTCACTCCATAGTCCCCCACAATCCTCATGTCATAAGCATAATTGAGCGTTCTCCCCATGTGGCCCTCAAGGACTCCTGTCTTGACAAAATGCTCCCCAAATAGGCTGATCACACCCTTGTGGGACGGCGAGCGTAAGCCCTTGGTAAGGAGTGCGGCTTGCGCGATGGAGAACATGGCATAGTAGCATCTGGAAGCACAAGAATCGTAGTCTCCCTCACTCATCGCCCGCTCGGCGGTGCGCAAAAATGTTTGGGCTTTCGCCGATAGAATCTCTATGTCCTTCAAATTGCCACGCCCTCCTTCCTGACGTTCAGCATGAACGGGAGGTTGTGGTCCTCAAAGAAATCTTCGGGAATCACGATGACGGAAACGAGTTCGCCTTCGTTCATAAGCATGTCGAACAGGAGATCGCTCAGGCTCTTCCGGACCTCAGAGGGTTTCAAGGACGGATCGATCAGTACAAGCACGTCCACATCCGAATCCTCTGTAGCTTCGCCCCTGGCATGAGAGCCGTAAAGGATGACCCTTTTGATGCGCGCGCCGTACCTCTCGTGCAGGAATGCCTTTACCTGATCGACCAGGCGTTTGACTTTCGGGTCCATCCGCTCACCGTTTCTCCTCGACGAGGTGCGGCGTGTCCTTTTTGGCCGCCGTGGCGACGATTCGCACCCTCTCCGGCTCTTCCACGAGGATTTCGATGATCCCTTCCGGGCAGACCACGGCACACTGGGTGCACGCGGTGCATCCGACGTTCTTCGCCTGGGCGGGGAAGTAGCCGTTTTTGTTCGATTCCCGCGAAACCGCGATGTTTTTCCTGGGGCAAACCGTGATGCACAGGCCGCAGCCCTTGCATCGCTCCATGTCGATGACGATTTTGCCTGCCATTTTCACGTCCTTGGCGTTCCTGACGTTATCAAAGTGCCCGGACGACCCAGCGCAACGGGCGACCCCCTCCCTCGGCCTCGGCATCATGCTACCAACCCCAGTCCTTACTGTAAAGGACAAAACCCGGTTCAGTCCGAGGGCTCCCAGGGGTCCGGATTGTGCGTTTGGAGCTTGTCACCAGGGGGGATTTCTGCTTAACTGTGCCGCATGGAGAATGGGCTTTTTGATCTGGCCGGCAAGACGGCGTTGGTGACAGGGGCAGGGCGAGGGATCGGTCTGGCCATCGCCAAGGGGCTGGCGGGCCAGGGGGCGGATGTGGCCCTCATCGCCCGGACGGAGGGTCAGCTTGAGGCGGCGAAGGAGCAGATTGAGAGCCAAACCGGCCGCAGGGCGTGGATTTTTCCGTTTGATCTCGGTGACGTGAAGCACGTTCAGCGGCTCTTTGGGGAGGTCGTTCGGGCGACTGAAGGTGTCGATATCCTGGTGAACTCTGCCGGAACGACCGTTCGGGAGCCTTCGGAGGATGCGTCTCTGGAGAGCTTCAATCGGGTGATGGATGTCAATTTGACGGAGGTCTTGCTGCTATCCCAGGCTTTCTGCAGGCATCGCAAGCAGAGGGACAAGCCCGGCCGGATCATCAACATCGGCTCGCTGGCGTGCCACGCGGCCCGGCCCACGATTGCCGCCTATGCGTGCAGCAAGATGGGCGTGCTGGCCCTGACCAGGACGCTGGCGGTCGAGTGGGCCAAGTACGGCATCAATGTCAATGCTATCGGGCCGGGATATATCGCGACCGATCTGACGGCCCCCTTGCAGGCGGATGCCCAGTTCAGCCAATGGGTGCTCTCCAAGACGCCTTTGAATCGCTGGGGCCGGCCCGAGGACCTGGTGGGGACCGCGATTCTGCTCGCCTCCAAAGCCGGGGACTTCATCACGGGACAGATCTTTTACGTCGATGGCGGCTGGACCGCCCTCGTTTAGCAACGCGATGGGTATTGGGCGACAATCGGAGACTTACCATGAAATCCGCGTCTGATTCAATTCGAGGCAAATGGTGTGCACGGCACACCTTACCGATAGTTGTAGTGGCTCTCCTGTGCGGGCCGGCGGTCGCCAGTGCCGGGACGGGGGACATGCTGAAGGTGGATCTCCGTAAGCGGGTCGCCTCGCCCGCTACGCCGGACACGTTTCACATCGTCTGCGAGAAGCAGCAGTGGAACCCTTCGGAAACGGCCATCGTCATTTGCGACATGTGGAACCAGCATTGGTGCAAGGGGGCGACGGACCGTGTGGCGGAGTTGGCGCCCGTGATGAATCAGGTTGTCTCGATGGCCCGCGACAAGGGCGTGCTGATCGTTCACTCGCCCAGCGGCACCATCAACCACTACAAGGACCACCCCGCCCGCCAAGTGGCGATCAATGCGCCCAAGGCGGCCAATCTACCCGAGGGCATCACCTCGTGGTGCCAGTGGAAGGATGAGACAGAGAAGAAGGTCGGCTATCCCATCGATCATTCCGACGGCGGCTGCGATTGCCAGCCCCAGTGCAAGCAGGGCTCGCCCTGGACCAACCAGATTGCTACCATCGAGATCAGGGACAAAGACGCGATCAGCGATTCGGGAGCCGAGGTCTGGAACCTGCTGGAAGCCCGGGGCATCAAGAACGTGATCCTGATGGGCGTTCATGCGAACATGTGCGTGCTCGGCCGGCCGTTCGGACTCCGCAACTTGGCCAAGGCAGGCAAGAACGTCGTTTTGATGCGCGACCTGACCGACACGATGTACAGTTCCCGCCAGCCACCGCGGGTGAACCACTTTACCGGCACCGACCTGATCGTCGAGCACACGGAGAAGTACGTCTGCCCCAGCATCGTATCCACCGTCTTCACCGGCAAGCCGCCGTTTAAGTTCAAGGAGGATAAGCGGCCGCTCGTTGTCTTCCTCTCGGCAGAGAATGAGTACGATGCTGCTGATACCTTGCCCGCGTTCGCGCATGAGCTTCAACTCAGCCACGGCCTGCGTTGTGAGATCGTCCAGGGCGCCACGGACACCAAGAGCAAAGACCTGCACTACATCAGCGGCATGGAGATCCTGCCCCAGGCCGACCTTGCCGTAGTCTATGCCCGGCGCCGGGGATTGCCCACCGAGCAAATGAAGTATCTCCGTGATTTCCTGAATCGTGGCGGGCCGTTGATCGGCTTGCGCACTGCCAGTCATGCCTTCGACTCACGCGGCAATGCCCCGAAAGAAGGACATGATGAGTGGCCCAAGTTCGATCCCGAGGTACTCGGCGGCAACTATCACAACCATTACGCTGCCGGACCGAAGGTAACGGTCACGCCGGTAGCCGGTGCGGCAAGCCATCCGATTCTCAAAGGCGTCGAGTTGCCTTTGCTCAGCAACGGCTCGCTTTATCGGGCGAATCCGCTGGCGGCCAGCGCCACGCTGCTGCTGGTCGGGACGATCCCAGATAAGGAGCCCGAGCCTGTCGCCTGGACGAACCGCTACAAGAGCTCGCGAGTCTTCTACACCTCGCTCGGCCACCCCGACGACTTCGTGAACCCCCAGTTTCGCAAAATGCTCATCAATGCGGTATTCTGGGCAATGGATAAGAAATGAGGCGTAGTTCATAGGTCCTATTTGTCCTATAGGTCCCAGAAGTCCTATAAGACAAATAGGACGGATAGGACTAATGGGACCTATGCTCGCTCCGCGAGATTCGCGCAACGAGGGCTTGGTCTTGGCGGATTTCGCCCTGATCGCTGTCAACCCCAGCGCTACGATGCTCGTCTAAGGGAGTAGTTGGAGTCGTAGCCTCGATGGAAGGTTTGGATGAGAGCTTGGTCGCCGCTCACCTGCGGGGTGATCCGGCGGCGTTTCGCGAGCTTGTCCGCCGGTATGGGGACGGCGTGCTGGGGTATTTATTCCGCATGACGGGTAGTCGAGACCAAGCCGAAGACCTCTTCCAGGAAACCTTCAAACGGGTCCACGAGAAGGCCCGGACCTACCGGGGCGGGAGCTTCAAGAGCTGGCTGTTTACCATCGCGACGCGCGTAACCATCGACATGGTCCGCCGGCGTAAACGCTTCGCGATCCTTTCCCTGAACCGGGACACCGATTGCGAGGACGATCCCGCGCCGCTGGAGACGATCGTCGCGCAGGATGCCCCGGACCCGGTCGATGAGGCGGTCAAAGAGGAGCAGAAGGAACAAGTCCGGCGGGCGATTGAATCGCTCCCGGTTGGACAGCGGGCCGCCCTTGTCCTCGCCTATTACCAGCAGCTCAGCTATCAGGAAGTCGCCGAGACCCTGGGCTGCGCCGTCGGTTCCGTGAAGACCCAGATGTCCCGGGCCCTAGCCAAGCTGGCCCGGAAACTGCCGGATTCTGTTGACGTGACCCAATGAACAAGCACCTGACAGAACAACAGTTGATCGACTACCAGTTCAAGCTGGCCTCCGAGTCGGGCACCAGCGCGGCCCGTGCCCACCTGGACGAGTGCGAAGAATGCCGGCAGAGGCTGCAAAAGCAGGCGCGGAAGTTTGCCTTGCTGGATCTGCTGCGCGAGGAGGTCGAAGTCCCTGAGGGCTTACTGTCCAAGACCGTTGAAAATGCCGTTCAGGCCCGTCCCGGCAGAGTGATCTGGCTGTACAGGCTTCCCGCGTTGGGTGCGGTCGCGGCGGCGGTTATAGTGGGTGCCGCTGTGCTGCTGGTCCCCAATCCCCAGCAGAGCAATCGAATCGCACCGACAATAGCCCCTGGCCCGCCGGCCCAGAACGCCGCTCCTGCTGCCTCTGCGGACCAGGAGTATGCTCTCAGAAAGGACCAGCCGATGCCGCTCGTCGCAGAGGGAGTGGGGAAAGCCGAGCCGGCTGCGCCGTCAAAATCCGCGTCTCTCAAGATGGGGCTGGCCGAGACTCAGTCTGGCGTGGCATCCGAGGCGACTGACAGGGTGAGGCCCGCTCCACCGGAACCTGTGTCTGCGCGGGGTGGCAGCGTCAAGGCCAAAGGTCCGGTTCGTAGTGTGCCCGTAAGGGCATATCCGCAAACGTCTTACGGCGTCACTACAAACGCGCTTGACGCTCCCACCAGGATCGTACAGGTCTCGGAGGTCGCGGAGCAGCCGCCCTTTGCTCCGGCCAGTGCCATCGAGTTAGTTGTGCTTCCGCGCCGGGAGAACGTCCAACTGACCGTCTACAACGGGGCCGATCTGACGTTGGTCCGCGAACGCCGCAATCTGACCCTCAAACGCGGCTGGAACTGGCTCCAGTTCATGTGGGCCAGCCAAACAATTGATCCGACTTCGCTGACTCTCGAACCAGTGGAAAACAGAAAGAGTGTGCAAATCCAGGAATTGGTATTTCCGCCGTGGCTGCGCGAATACGATCCCAATCACGAAGTCGCACCTTCGGAGTTTCAGCTTGGCCGTTGGCTGATTCACTCGGACGTGAGCGGGCAAGTGCCTTTCGAGGTGACCTACTTCACCAGAGGTCTGTCTTGGCGGGCCTTCTACATGGGGATGCTCTCCCCGGACGAGAAAACGATGCATCTGGAAGGCTACGTCCGGGTTAGGAACGATAGCGCTGAAGATTATGAAAACGCCCAAGTTCGCCTCGTAGTCGGTAAGGTTCATCTCCTCGACTCGGTTTTCGAGTTGTCGATGCGCCCGTATCCGTACGGCAGTCCATTCCCTGAGCCCATGTATGGTGGGGTAGGTGGTAGGGGTGCAGGCCCGATACCCTTGGATAAGGACCGTGCGGAATTGAATCGGCAGGCCTCGCGTGTTTTGGGCGGGCTTCCGCAACCAAAGGAGATTCGCAAGGAGGGTCTCAGCGAGTACTTCCTCTACACGATCGACGGGACCGAGACGATTCCGGACCAGTGGGGTAAGAGGCTTCTCTCGTTCGAGGCCAACGATGTCCCGGTCACGGGTTTGTACAAGTATGATGAGGAGCGGTGGGGCACGGAGACGATCCGGTTCGTGTCCTTCGCGAACGACGAGAAACACAAGCTCGGCCAGACGCCCATCCCGGACGGCGCGGTCCGTATCTACGGCCGAGCGGGTGAGCAGGACCATCTATCCTACGTCGGTGCGATGAACGTGAAGTACATTCCCGTCAACGAAGAGGTCGAGCTGAACCTGGGGCTGGCGCGCCTCGTCGAGGTCAAGCCTATCCTGAGGGACTACAAGGTAGAGAACCACACGTTCGATAGCCAACGCAACCTCTCCGGCTGGGACGAAGTGCGGACCTGGAGGATGGAGATCGCCAACACCCGCCCGCTGCCGGTGGACATAGAAGTCACACGCAGCTTCGAGACGCCGTACTGGACGCTGAAGCCGGCGGACGCAGCCGTAGCGTATGAGAAGTACGATGTGACCCACGCTCGGTTCAAGTTGACGATTGAGCCGCAGAGCAAGCGGGTCTTTGAATACACGGTGACGACATATCACGGCGCTCGTCAGGAGGCGATGTCGAATGCGAAATGATTCTGAAGACGGCGTAAGTCTGGGTGGCAGCGTCAAGGCCGAAGGCCCGTTTGTAGTGACGCCGTTAGGCGTTATTTTCTTATGCTCTTACGAGCACACTACAAACAAGCTGCGTCTGAGGCTGCCACCCGATCCTTGAAATGCAGCGGGAAAACCAGACACGATCAATGGGATATTTTGGGAGATGCACAGATGAATACAAAACGTATGGCGGCAATCGGTCTCGTGGTTCTGCTGGGCACCGGGGCCACCCAAGCGCGAATCAAGCTCGTGGCATTGCCCGAGCGGGCGGCGACCGTGATTCGGCTGGATAATCCGAACGCGACCCTGATCGAGGAGGAGCGGGTCCTGACGCTGCAAAAGGGGCTCAACAAGGTGGACTTCTCGTGGAAGGGCGTGCAGATCGACGAGGATTCCATCCGCCTGCAGATGCTCGAGCATCCGGCCGACGTGACGCTGCTGAGCGTCAGTTACCCGCCGGGCGAGGCGGCCCTCGTCTGGGAGATCAGCAGCGGCGGCGACTTCGCTGAGACGGTTCGCATCAGCTACCTGTTGAGCAACATCGACCGGCTGATCACCTACAAGGCCGTCGCCAATAAGCCCGAGACCCTGGTGGACCTCAAGAGCTACCTGGTCCTGCGCAACTTCTCCGGCGAGGACTTTGCGAAGGCCCGCGTCCTGCTCGACTACGGCGAGGCCTTCGAGCAGGGCATCAGCCACGAAGAGACCAAGCAGATGCTCTTCCTGAACGACCCGAACGTCCCGATCCGCAAGGTCTGGAAGTTCGACGCCGCGACCTTGCCCTGGGACCCGGAGAAGCTCGAAAACCAGAATGTCGGCATTCCCGTCAGCTACGAGATCACCAACAACAAGGCCGGCGGCCTGGGCAGCTTCGCCCTCTGGGGCGGCAAGGCCCGCATCTTTCAGCAGGACGGCCACGGCGGCACGATCTTCCTGGGCGAGGACAACGCCGCGCTGGTGCCGGTCGGCGAGAAAATGGAGTTGTACATCGGCGACAGTCGGGACATCGTGGTCACGCAGCGCAAGATGCGGGACGCCCAGATCGAAATCCGCCGGAACAATTCCGAGCAGGTTGTTCTCTTCGATACCGACGAGATCATCACGGCCAAGATCGAGAACTTCAAGGACAGCCCCGCCGTGCTGACGATGATCCAGCACATCCCCGGCCAGTGGGACATGGAAGCCTGCAACATGAAGTACACGAAGAAGGACGCCGGGACGCTCAAATTCGAGATCGAACTTCCCGCCCGGACCGAGAAGGGTCCGGCGGTGAAGGAATTGACGATGCACTACCACCGCCGGAACGTCCGGCCGTAAGCGGTTGCTTGTCTCGATCATCAGAGATCATAAGGAGCAGTCCCATGAAACTCGTGACTTCATGCCTGATCATACTTGCAGCCGTCGGCGCCGTCGCGCAGGCGAAGGTGGACTTGACCACCTTGCCGTCGCGCGACACGGTGCAGCTTACGATCTACAATTCGGCCGATATGACGCTCGTTCGCGAGAGCCGGGCCCTGACGCTCAAGACCGGGGCCAATGCCCTTCAGTTCTCCTGGGAGAATACCCTGATCGATCCGACGAGCCTGGAAATGCTGCCGAAGGCGAACGCCAGTCAGATCGACATTGCCGAGTTGGTGTATCCCCCGCGCGTGAAGAACCTTGGCCTTTGGAACGTCCAAAGCAAGATCAGTGGCAAGGTCCCTGTGGAGATTACGTACCTGACCAGCGGCCTGTCCTGGCGGGCCTTCTACATGGGGACGCTATCCCAGGATGAAAAGACGATGCGGCTCCAAGCCTATGTCCGCGTCACGAACAACAGCGGCGAGGACTACGAGAACGCCCAGGTCCGGCTCATCGTCGGCAAGGTCCACATCCTTGAGCAGATCGCGGAGCTGGCCCAACGGCAGTATCCCTATGGCCGGCCGGGAGGCGAGCTCAGACCGCTCGCGCTGCCGGCACCCCAGGTTATGGAGGAGAGGCAGGCGTTACGCGGCAGGGCACGCGGCCTCGCCGACGAAGCCGCCGCCAAGCCCAAGGAGATCGTCAAGGAGGGCCTGAGCGAATACTTCCTCTATACGATCGAAGGCACGGAGACCATCCCGAACGGCTGGTCGAAGCGGTTGCTGAGCTTCGACATCGATGGCGTGACGGTGGTCAACCTGTACAAGTTCGAAGAGGAGCGGTACGGTTCGAGCGTCACGCGCTTCCTGAGCTTCAAGAACGACGAGGCGCACAAGCTCGGCCAGACCCCATTACCCGACGGCAGTCTCACCGTTTCTCGATCCGCCGATGCGCAGAAGCATCTCTCCTACGAGGGCCGGTCCTCGTTCAAGTACATCCCGGTCAATGAGGACGTGGAGCTTGATCTCGGGGCGGTTGCCGATGTTGTCGTCGAGCCGAATCTGATCGAGACCCGGACGGACAATTATCGGTTCGACAACAAGCGCGACATCTCCGGCTGGGACGAGATTCAGGTGTTCAACGTGCAGGTGCGAAACACGCGGGATGTGCCGGTCAAAGTCGAGATCACCCGCAACTTCGCCAGCCCGTATTGGGATCTCAAGAGGAGTGACGGCGTGGGCAGCTTCGAGAAGGTCGATTTGGACACGGTCAGATTCACCATCGAGCTGCCGCCGCACTCGAAGCAGGCGTTCGGATACACGTTGACGACCTACAACGGCGTGCGGGCCCAGGAGTGGAGCAGGAAGTCCCGATGACTCGAACCCAAGGGAGAACCATCATGAAGCGCTTCTGCACTTTGCTCCTAGTCGTGCTGCTCGTATCCACCAGCCGCGGCAAGGTCGATTTGGTCACCTTGCCGCCTCGGGACACGGTGCAGCTTACGATCTACAACTCCGCCGACATGACGCTCGTGCGGGAGAGCCGGGCGCTAACCTTGAAACAAGGTGAGAACGCCCTGCAATTCTCCTGGGAGAACACGCTGATCGACCCGACGAGTCTCGATATGGTTCCCAAAGGTGCGGCCGGCACGATCGATATCGCCGAATTGGTCTATCCGCCGCGCGTGAAGAACCTCGGGTTGTGGAACGTTCGCAGCGAGGCCAACGGTAAGACCCCCGTCGAGATCTCGTATCTGACCAGCGGCCTTTCCTGGCGGGCCTTCTACATGGGGACGCTCTCGCCTGATGAGAAGATGATGCGCTTGCAGGCGTACGTCCGCGTGACCAACAGCAGCGGCGAGGACTACGAGAACGCCCAGGTCCGGCTGATCGTCGGCAAGGTCCATATTCTGGATCAGATCGCCGAACTGGCCCGGCGCGAGTATCCCTACGGCCGGCCGGGCGAGCTGACGCCGCTCGCATCGCGCAGGGCGGGCCTTGCCGGCAAAAGAGAGATGGAGCGGCTCAATTTGCGCGCAACTTCCGCACCTACGATGGCGGCCCCCGCTCAGCCCAAACAGATCATCAAAGAGGGCCTCAGCGAGTACTTCCTGTACACCATCGAGGGAACCGAGACGATCCCGAACGGCTGGTCGAAGCGGCTCTTGAGCTTCGACATCGACGAGATTCAGGTGGTGAACCTGTACAAGTACGAAGAAGAGAGATACCGCTCCAGCGTCATGCGGTTCCTGAGCTTCAAGAATGACAAGGAGCACAAGCTCGGCCGGACCCCGATTCCGGGCGGTGTGCTCAAGGTGTACCGCGCCGCCGACGCCCAGGCGCACCTGTCCTACGCGGGCCAGTCGTCGTTCAAGTACATTCCCGTGGACGAGGACGTGGAACTGAATCTCGGCGCGGTTCCAGACATCGTGGTCGAGCCGACGTTGATGGAAGTGAGAACCGACAACTATCGCTTCGACCGCAATCGCAATATCGCCGGCTGGGACGAGATTCGAGCCTTCGAAGTCACGGTGAAGAACACCCGCGATATTCCGGTCAAGGTAGAGATTCGCCGCAACTTCCCGACGACCTACTGGACGCTCCAGCGCTCCGGCGAGATCGAGGAATTCGAGAAGGTGGATCAGGATACGGTCAAGTTCACCCTGCTCCTGCCGCCGCGATCCGAGCGTAAGTTTCAGTACACCCTGACCACCTACAACGGCACGCGCATGCAGGAGTGGACGCGTCTGTCTCGATAGGACCGCTTGCAGTGACGCCGTGAGGCGTTTCTTCGTAGGTCGTGCGTCCTCGCACGACCTCGTAGCATGGGCGTCCCGCCCATGAGTCGCAGGGCCATCTTGGCCCTGCCCTCACGGGCAAGATGCCCGTGATAGACATGGGCAAGATGCCCATGCTACGAACAGATGAGCCGCACGCCGATCCTCGCGCCTATGTCCCATCATCACAAGCTACTGAGCGCGCTGATCGCCCGGGCCACGCGGTCACGATGTTGCTCGATCGCCGCCGGATCCTTGGTGAAGGTGGTCATGTCCTTCGTAACCCCCGCCGGCACGTCGAGCAGGGCTGTGTACTCGACCTTGTGGGTCGCGCTGAGCCTGTCACCTTTGGCCGAAATCAAGCGTTTCAAGATTACAAAATACTCGTAATCTTCGATCCCGTCCCGGAGCATCTCCCAGCGGATGCTGTCCACCGGCCCTTCGAGGATCGGCCGGCCCGGGTTCCCGTCGGCCGCCTCAACGGGTGGATAGACGAACCGGCCATCGCCGTTGCCCCAGGCCCGTTTCTGGCCGTCGGGCGTGCTGTAGCCGGATTGCCAGCCCATCGGGTCCTCGTAGGGATTCTGCGGGTGCGCGCGGTCGGGGTAGGCGGCCCCGCTGGTCCAGTAGTTCGTCTCCCAGACCAGGATGCCGTTGATCTGACGCTGCCAGGTCTGCCAAAGCCAGACGCGCAATTCGGTCCCCGGATGGTCGATGAACAGTGTGCAGAAGGGGGCTTTCGGTCCCGTGCAGACGTACCACCAGAATTTCTCGCCCTGCTGCCGTCGCTGCTCGGCGGGCTCGTGCTGGTACTGGTTGGAGACGGGGCACCAGATGTTCGGGCCGCCGATCAGCCCCGGCTCGACCTGCTCCGTCAGCATGCGGTTGATGTCGGGGGCGGCCGCCTTGAGCTTGGCAAAGCCGTTGTTGACGAAGGGATAGTCCTTCGGGTCGGGCTCGTCAAACCAGTAAACAAAGGCCTCATCGAGCCAGCCCTTTTGCCGCAGGTGCTCCTGCATTTGGGAGCAGTAACTGCTGAAAAGTGCCTTGTAGTGCGGCGTGTCCTCCCCGAAACCAAGTAACTCCGGATCGCGCCTCGAATGGAAGGTCCCGCCGCCCATGCCGGGAATGTCCAGACGGAACGAGTTGAAATGGTGCCCGTCGATGGCCTGTTCCATCGCCTTGTCCCAGGCACGGAAATCGAGCTTCACCTGGAGCTTGTCGCGTTCGACCTCCGGGAGTTGGGGCGGCTCGAACGTGCCGCCTTCGATGAGTTCCGCGCCCGTGGCCGCGTCTGTCAGCGAGACATCGTCAAACCACGCCAATCCGGTAGGCTCGCCGCTTTCGGTCCAGTTCGCCGCCCGCAGATGAAGCTGCACGGCCTTGGCCCCGGCGGGGAATTTGCGGAGGACGCGGTCGAATTCCTGCCAGCGCCCGTTGCCTTCGAGGCCGATATCATGGTTGCCGCCGGAGATCCACTTGCCCGAGGCGTCATAGTGGTTGAGCGTCACGAGGAAGCTCTGCCCCGGCACCGCCGTGCGGTACCAGAAGCGCAGGCGCAAACCGCCCTCGGGAATCGGCACCAGCGGCTCGTACACCGCCTCTATGTTCGCGTCCTTGCGGTCGTCGAACAACAGGAGGCTGCGCGCGCCGCCATGCACTTCATTTGTGACCGGCCGGCCGCCTTGCCACTTGGGCTTGGGCGGCTTGATATCCGGCCAGGTCACTTCCACCCGGTCCAGCGGCGCGGGATCATAGGGAGAGATGTGGTGGGCACTGTAATTGGCCCAATACTTCTCGATGACCTCACGCCTTTGCTGCGGACTGGTGATTCCCTGGTAGCGATAAACGTTGCCGGCACTGAAACCGAACGCCGTGGTGCAGGTCATGCGGTCGGGCAACTCAAAATCATAGACCTCGACCTTCAGTGGCAACGCGGCCTTGAAGCCGTCCGCTCTCAGGTTGATCGTGCCCTGATACACGCCCGCCCGTGCCCCACGCGGCACCTTCACACGAATCCAGAACGGCTGGTTCTTGCCTGCCGGCAAGTCGAGGGCCTTCTTCAGCGGCGGCAGGGGATCGGGCCAATATCCGGTCGTAGTGCTCTTGTCTGTCGCCCGCGTCGCGTGGACATACCGCACTTCCAGAATGTCGATGGTCTGCGCCGGTATCGTCGCACCCGATGGCCCGGTCAAGGCCTCCGCCTCAAGGACAAGTCCCTTCAGGGCAGCCGTGGGCCGCACCACTAACTGGGCCGCGTCCGCTTCGTTCTTCGCCGCCCGAATGAGGATCGCGTCCCCTTTGGTCTGCGGCAACGCCCGGTCCTGCCCGACTTTCCACCCGGAAGAGGTCCACCACAAACCGACCTGTTCGGTGGACCCTGTCAGCCGCTCGCCATACGTGGTTGTCGCCAGGTACTCCTGCGCCCAGCCGCAAGAAGCAAGCCCGCACACAAACGCGATCCAACAAATCACTCGTGCACCCATCTTCTAACCCTCTCAAGGATGACAGTTCATGGAATGCTGGAATAATGGAACGGTGGAATGACGGGTGGGCGGCCTGCGCATGCCCCCATATTCCATTGTTCCACTATTCCAGCATTCCCAATGCCGTATTGTCCACCGCCCGTTACCTGCCGTCAAGTGAAGAAGGTGGGCAGGTGGGCATGGCACACCCTGCAACGTTCTCGTTTTTTTCTTTTTTCCCATTGACGGTTCTTACTCACGGTGTATACTGTATTACTACAATAATACAGTTCGGAACAAAAGAGAGTGGATCCGATGCTTTTGCAGATCGACAATCATAGCGGCCAACCGATTTACCGGCAGGTGATCGACCAGATTCGCCGGCAGGTCGTGGCGGGGCAGTTGCACGAGGGGGAGCAGCTCCCGTCGGTGCGGGACCTCGGCGGACAACTGCGCGTCAACCCGATGACGATCAGCAAGGCCTATAGTCTGCTGGAGATGGAGGGCCTACTCGAACGGCGGCGGGGGGTGGGGCTGTTCGTCGCCAGGATTCGCAAGAACCGGAAATCTCAGACCAAAACCCAGTTGTTGGAACAAGCGCTGACCGGGGCGGTGACGACCGCCCTTCAGTTGAACATATCCCAGGAGCAAGTACACGAAGCGACTGAACGACTTATTAATAGGGAGCAAAGAGCTTCTAAAAGAAAGGGTCTCGCTATGACAGAACAACTGAACATCCCTGCTGGAACGTTTCTGGACAGAGGGAACCAGGCTCGTCGCTGCCCCTGCATTCTGCTGCTGGACACATCGGGTTCGATGAGCCAAGATCCACAGGGCAGCAATCGCAGGCCCATCGATCTGCTCAATAGCGCCTTGCCGGAATTCCGCCAGGCGATCTCTGACGACAGCACCGCCAGGGATTCGGTGGAACTGGCGGTCATCACCTTCGGCGGCTCACCCAATGTGATCCAGGATTGGACCGACATCGAGCACTTGGCCGTTCCCACGCTCACGCCCAACGGCAATACGCCTCTGGGCCCCGCCATGCAGATGGCGGTGGACATGATTGAGTCACGTCGGGCTCTGTACCACCAGCATAAGATTACGTCCTTCGTGCCGTGGCTGTTCATTCTGACAGACGGTGCTCCCGACACGGGCCCGGAACTGATCGCTGCCATTGACCGTGTGGACAAGCTGCAACAGGTGACGGCGGGTTCCAAGTCCCCGAAACTCATCGTGTATGCCTGCTCCACCGATACCCGTGAGGAGGTTATGGGTAGGCTCCGCGCCGTGACCAGCCGGGCCTACAAACTCGACGGCATGGCTTACCGGGAGGTCTTCCTGTGGCTTTCCGCTTCGCTGACAGTCGTTTCGAAGGCGGCGCCGGGTACCCCAACCGTGCTGCCCGAAACGCCCAAACAAATGACGCTGACCGAGGCCAGGACTATCACGCCATGACGCACGTACTGAAAGGTACGTACACGCACCGTTCCCTTTGCGCGGTCAGGGAACCAAGGCCGCAAGAGTGGTAAGGAAGGGGTATCACTATGGCAGAGAAGATGCCACCGCCCATACCGGCGGGCGTATTCCTAGACGACAACAGGGAACGCCGGTGCCCCGTCGTCTTGCTGGCGGACACTTCCGCCTCGATGCAGGGCCGCCCTATGGAGGTAGTGAACCGATGTCTGAAGGTCTTCCAGGAAGACATGCGTAAGGATGCCTTCGCCTCACGCTGTGTGGAACTGGCGGTCATCACCTTCGGCGGCTCACCCAGGGTGATTCAGGATTGGTCCGACATCGAGCACTGCGTCGTTCCCACGCTGCCGCCCAACGGCAATACGCTTCTGGGTCCGGCCATGCAGATGGCCGTGGATATGATTGAATCGCGCCGGGCTCTGTACCGCCAGAATGGCATCGTGTCCTTCGTACCCTGGCTGTTCATCCTGACTGGTGGTGCCCTGGACGAAGGCCCGGAACTAATCGGCGCCATCGACCGCGTGAAGAAGCTGCAACAGGTAGCGCCGGGTTCCAGGTGCCCCAAACTGCACGTGCTGGTCTTGTGTACCGATACGCATCCGGAGGTGATGGGCCGGCTCCACGTGGTGACGAACCGGGTTTATAAACTCGAGGAGTCGGCTTACCGGGACACACTTGGAGATCCGGAGTTTGTGAGCGACACGTTTGTCAGCAACGTGCCAATCCAACTGCCCGAGACGCCCAAAGGAATGGTGCTATGACGCGAAGTTCCAACAATCCCAGGCGGTGGACGGCGTTGGCCGCGGCCGAGATCGGCGCGGCCCACGTCAAGAGGCAGATGCCCTGTCAGGATGCTTGCGCCATCGTGGTGCGCCGGACCGGCTTGGTGCTCGGCGCCCTCTCGGACGGCGTCGGTTCGGCCAGCCAGTCGGAGG
>Ga0315289_10001982_pt1 | contig 31753 bp, 19 predicted proteins | sample YL17G11_40_MG_FD_203452 | JGI IMG/M metagenome (GOLD analysis project Ga0315289, IMG submission 203452) | Sediment microbial communities from Yellowstone Lake, YNP, Wyoming, USA - YL17G11_40 | ecosystem: Environmental > Aquatic > Freshwater > Lake > Sediment | place: USA: Wyoming | collected... | reverse complement strand
GGGTTCGATTTTTCCCTGGAACGGGTAATAAGCTGGAATTCGCCGTCATGCGATATCTTCCTTGAGTATGACGATTCCCCGGGCATTCAAGCGTTTTATATCTGGCTGGGGGACAATGGCGCCGATATCCAGGACATGGGTTATACGGACAGTTTCGATGATATTACCTACGCTCCCAACGCGGGCTGGTCTCAGTTTAGCTATGTCGAAGCGATTCTGGGGCATACATATGTCCTCAGAACCATGGACAATCATTATGCCAAGGTGCGGGTGACCGGTTTCAGCGGCAGCCCCGACTACAGCATGGTTTTTGATTGGGGATATCAGATTGACGCCGGCAATCGCGAGCTCAAAATGGAACCTCCGGCTACAGGACCGCTCGCCGGAAACAACGGAGTTGCAGAGTGATGACTGCTTCTGTTCAGCGGGGTCTGGAAATAACGACGAATTAATCGATGAGGAAAAGGACAATGCCAAAAGAGGAAAGAAGGAGCGCTAACAAGAATGGCGTTCGGTCTTTTCGAAAGGCGGTGGATAACATGAGGCACACAAGAACACTGATAGTAGCGACGATACTGGCCCTGACAGGGTCGGCGGCTCGCGCGGACCACGATTACTGGTACCGCAGCGGCAACAGCCCCGACATAGATGTCTGGGTGAACAAGGGGCACAATTCAAGCTACTACTATGGCGAGGACGTAGCGGTTTATTTCAGGACCGAGCAGGATTGTTACGTGGTGGTTTATGACGTCGATCCGGCCGGCGAAGTCAACGTCCTCTTTCCGCGCAGCTATATGGGGAGCACATACGTGCGAGGTGGCGAGGTTTATCGCGTTCCCGACGACAACGATGATTTCAGGCTCGAGGTTACGGGGCCATCGGGCAGAGAGCATATCTTTGCCGTCGCCAGCTACGATTACCTGAACCCGCCGGATTTCATGAAGTACATAGGCTACGACTATGGCGAAGACAGCTACTATAACGGTGATTACTTCGTTGCCAGCGTCCGCGGCAGCCTCGATGGCTTTGCTGCCGGCGTTAACGCTCGCATCGCCAGCGGCCCTTACACGGTTGCGCATACCAAGTTCTTTGTCGACGTAACATACAGGCATCATGCGCACTACAGGTACTGGGACTATGATCCTTATTACGTGAGCTCCGTGTGGGTCGGTTGCGACTGGCCGGGTTCCGAGATCTGGATCGACGGCGTCTTTTTCGGAATAGCGCCGATCTTGGTGCCAAGAGTGATAGTCGGATACCACTGGGTATGGGTTTACTATGGCGGTTATCCCTGCTACCAGAGATATTTCTACGTTCCCGCCCATCAGCGGTATTACATCGACGTGCGCATAGACCACAGATACAAAGATTACCGCTATCGCAGGCAATCGTTCCGCGGCTGGGTATTCGAAGAGAAAAAGTACCGTAACGAAAGCGGTTTTAAAGAACGGGTCAGGGACTACCGCGATAAAAGCATCAGGACCAGGTCACTGCCGCCGTCGATTATTCGCGATTATGCGGACAGGGGTGTGATTTCGAAGGATGCTCCCATAGTCAAGAAGATCAGGACCAGCGAGATCGATAATGGAAATCGCGAAAGGAAGACGTCTCCAGATACAAAGATCGGTCGGTCTCCGGCTAAAATTATCGACGTCGACCGGGACAGCGATCGCATTATTAAAGGCAACGACGAATTCAGGGGAACCGACAAGGAAGTGCGTGGAAGCGATGATGGACGGGTGATTCTGCCCGAAAGGCGCGACGTCGAAAAGGCAAAAGCGCCCGAGACAATCAAGGGCGGCGATGGGTCGGGTGAACGTCAGAGCCGCGAGAAGGCCGTTGAAAAACAAAAAGGTGATTCAAACGACAGGGGGTCAAGGGGGACCGAGCAGATAAAGCCGTCAGAGCGACAAAAGGGGGAGGGCACGATTGAGCGCAGCAAGGGCTCGTCCGGAGAGTCGGAGAAGAAATCGCAAAAGGGTGAGTCGCGTTCGTCCAGCCGAAAAAGCGCAAAATCGGAGAAAGGAAGAAGCAGATGAAGGCGAGGTTCATCATCATAATAATGTTGCTTTCGTTCCTGGCGGCCGGACCGGCGCTGGCGGTCAAACGGGTTCAGAAGGTCGATGACCAGCCGAAGACAGATAAGCAGAGTGGTTCCCGGGAATCGGGGACTCAGAGCCCCGATAAGAGCCTTCCGCCACCCGATAAACGAGAGGGCGACAACGCGCGGCCAAAGGAACCGGAAAGACGCCCTGACGACAGGCGGGAGAGTTCCAAGGAACGCGACAGGTTCATCGACGAGGACGACGATGGCATTAACGACGGGTTGAAGAAGGCTCCGGAGATGGTCAAGAGGAAGAAGGAAACGAAGTCGGAGAAGCCCGACAAACCTGCAGAGAGCAGAAAGACTCGATAAGGGGACTTTCCTGCAGCCGCTGAATTTCGCAACAAGCCCCGGATTTTCCGGGGCTTATTTTTTGGGACCGACAGCAGGCGGAAACCATTTGACAATGAATGGTGCAAGAACGATAATGAATTCCCGATATCCCCCCTATAGAGGCTGAGGAGTTATGAGGCGAAAGGGGATGGGGCCTTTGCTGAAGATGAGCAGGAACAGATACCCTGCCCCGCACGTTTGAATTTCAGGCGAAATTCATGCGGCAAAGCTATGAAATGCGAGGCGGCCCGACTCGGGTTTGAAACGATTGGAATATGAGGATATTTAAGATACCGATAATTCTGGTGGCTGTGGTCCTGGTGGCTTGCGGCGGAGCCGCGAGAAAGGAGCCCATAACATCGGAGGAGCCGGATCAGTTCTCGTCGTACCGGGCATATGACCATTTTGTCAAGGGCGATCTTTACGAGCAGTCGGGCAACTATGATTCGGCTGCCGAGGAATACCGCAAGGCGCTGATATTCGACCCCAAGTCGGTGGAGATCAGGCGATCGCTGTCTGAGGTCTATTTCCAGCAGAGGAAGTTCGACGAGGCCGCTATCCTGCGTTCCGAAATAGCGGAGAAGACCGCAGACGACTATAACTTCATCGCGGATTGCCTGCGTTTCACCAAGGATCTTGAAAGCGCCGCCAGCTTCTACAAGCGTTCGCTGGAGCTCGATTCGCTGCAGTATATTCCCCGCCTGTATCTGGCGAAGATCTACTCGTATCTGGGTAAAGGGCGCGAGGCGGAGCAGCAACTCAAAGAGCTGTTGAAAGTGGCGCCGGACAAGACAGAAGCTTATCTGGAGTTAGCAGAGTTCTATGTCGACGAGAAGAATCTGGATAAGGCATTCGGCGCCTATAAGGAAGCGGCCGAGAGCGACACCGCCGACATTCGGCCCGTTATCGGCATGGCGGGAATCTATCTGGCCCGCAATGATACCGTTCAGGCGGAGAGCCTATATTTCGCCGTGGCCCGGAGAAACTGGGACGATATCGAGCTTTTGAGCGGCCTCATCATTTCATTTTACGCGATACAAAGATATAACGAGGCTGAAGAGATTGCCGCCCGGATCGTGGAGTTGGCTCCTCAAGACATCAGCGCCCAGAGACGATATGCCATGATCCTTTATGGCAACCGGAAATTTCCGAAGGCGGAATCGCTGATGACCGAGATCGAGAATCGCGGGGGAGCGGATGCCGCACTCTATTATTACCTGGCGCGGATCAAGCAGGATCAAAAGGAGTATGCCAAATCGGAAGGGTATTTCCGCAAGTCGCTGGCCCTGGCCGATACCTTAATCGATAGCTGGATAAACCTGGCCATGGTGGTAGACGAACAGGACCGTTATGGGGAGGCGCTGGGGGTCATGCGGGACGCCATGGAGCGGTTGCCGGAGGATTCGACCGCCATTCTCTTTTATACATCGCTGATACATTCGCGCAACGAGCAGTTCGAGCTGGCGAAGACCGGGTACGAGCGGCTTCTGAAATCGAATCCCGACGATATCAGCTTCAGATTTAATCTGGGGGCTGCGTGCGAGAGATTGGGGAAATACGAAGATGCGGAGAAGGAATTCCGCTGGATAATCAAGAAGGACCCGAACAATGCGCTGGCCTTGAATTATCTCGGATACATGTTTGCCGATAGGGGAGTGAATCTCAAGGAATCCAAGGGGCTGATAGAACGGGCCCTGGCGATCGAGCCGGAAAACGGGGCATTTCTCGACAGTTACGCATGGGTTCTATATAAAATGGGCAGATATGACGAGGCCCTGGAGCAGATGAAAAAAGCAATCCAATTCGATATCGGCGACCCTGTCGTGTATGACCATCAGGGTGATATTTACTTCGCCCTGAACCAGGACGAATTGGCGCGCCAGAGCTGGTCAAAGGCGCTGGAACTCAAGCCGGACGATGAAGCTATTCGCGCCAAATTGAACGTCAGGTGAGGCGAATACAGCTCATACGGTATATTGCCGCCGCATTTTTCATGTTTCTCGCTTGCGCCGTCAACGAGAGACCGTCCGGCGGCCCGGAGGACAAGACGCCTCCGACGGTGATGAGAGTCGAGCCTGAAAGTGGGGGTACCCTCCTACCCCTCGAAACCTCATTCAAGATCATATTTTCCGAGTCGATGGACAGGCAAGGGACTGAGGAAGCGGTCTTCATATCGCCCGTTTTCTGGGATTTTCCTCATTTCAAATGGTCCGGCAAGGAACTGATCGTTAAAGTTCCGGAGCGATTGAAGCCGAATACGACTTATATTCTGACGGTGGGCGCCGGCGCCAGTGACGTCAACAGGAATAAGGTGGGGAAATCGCTGACCTACGCTTTTTCGACCGGGGCTACGATTGACAGCGGAGACATTTCGGGGGCTGTATTCTCCGATGAGGGCCAAATGGTCACGTACGATATTTGGGCCTACGGCATTAGTGATACGAGTGGCACCGATTTCTGGCTAGGAATTCCGGATTATGCGACCCAGGTCGATTCGAGCGGAGGCTTCTCACTGGGATTTCTGGGTGGGGGACGGTATCTGATAGTGGCCATCGACGATGGCAATAACGACCTATTCTGGGACCCATCGTCCGAAGCTCTGGGGCTGCCGCCGGGCATAATCAATCTGACTCACAATCAGAAAATACCAGGCCTGGTCTTTCGTCCGGCGAGACGCGATACAGCCGCTTCGTATATAACCAAAGTCGTTGCCATCGACCGTCGGAAAATCTCGCTGGAATTTTCGCAGCGGCCGAAGGCGGAGCAGATGCTCGGCGCGGGCTCTTATCGAGTTACCTGGTCTGACGGCGATTCCGCGCTGGGCACAGGCGGTTCTTATGCAGGAGAGGAGGGGAAGCTCGTGTTGGAGACCGACGAGCAGAGAGCGGGGATCGTCTATCAATTGAGAGCGGTCGGCCTGTACAATATCTGGGGTGTCCCGTTTGACAGCGCCGGCATTACGTTCACGGGCTCGGACGTTTCCGACACGGTCGGCCCGCGGCTCTTATCGACTTTTCCCGCCAATAATTCGGCCACGGTCTATCAAGACAGCGTTGTGGAGATGACATTTTCCGAGAGAATCCAGGTGATTCAATTTGATAACGCGGTAAATGCGGTTGCCGATTCGGCCGATACGCTGCGGTTCTTTCCAGCCTGGACGACGCCGAATCAGGTGCGCCTTCGCTTTGCGGCGGGTATACCGCGGGAGCGGTCAATCACTATCGCGATCGATCCCAAGCGGGTGCTTGACATTGCCGGTAACCCGATGCCGGAAAGCTCCCTGGCTGTCTCTTTTCGGTTACCGCCGGCGGACACTGTAGGAAGCGTCGTGGCCGAGATTAGTCCGGCGCGTCCGGATATTGTAGGTGTTTTGGCGTCGCTCGATCTGGGCGGCGAACAATATCAGGGGAAGTTCTCTAAGGCCGGATTTTTCGACGCTGCGGCGGTCATCCCGGGTAATTATCGATTCGAGTTTTTCGAGGATACAGACGGGGACGGGGAATGGTCGCCGGGAGTGATTTCACCTTTCAGGCCCGCGGAGAGGTTCTCATTCCTGGCCGATACGATTATGGTGAGGTCTCGATGGACGACGGAGGTCGGCACAGTAACGCTGCCGCATGTGGCGCCGTAAAAGATATTGACATATTTCGACTTTTACTTATTTTCAGGCAGAGGCTCCTATATGGCACTACGAACCAGACTGCTGGCGGCCTCCCTGTTTGTCCTAACTGCATTTTTCCATCAGGGGGCATTTGCGGCCGGCAAAGAGACTACATATCAGGCAGTTTTTTCATCGGACAGTCCGATGTCAGGCGAAATCAGTATCCGGCTGCAGAATAGTGCGGCTGAGCCGCTTCTCATATATGCTTCAGATACTCGGGGGAGAAGATTCGCAGTCGGGTTTGATTTGGCGCGCAAGGAACTGCAGCTTGAGAGGGGGACGCTCCCTGCCCAGGTCTTCGCCATAACAATAATCTACCGCAGCAAGTCCGCCAATCCGGTGCTTGGCCAGTCGAGGGTCTATAGCGACGGCGCTCGGGTCGCGGGCGAATGGGACGATTCTGTCATATTGTCATCGGGGGTGCTGACCGACATAACCGATTCACTGACTTTCTATGTGGTGGGGGCCTTGGACACGCACACGGTCGCGTTCACCACCACCACCACTCCGATAAGCGACTCCGGAGTCGTCTGGGTAATTTTCCCGTCAGGTTTTGATATCGCCGGGGTCGACACTGCGGTCTATAGCGACGATGACTCTACGAACGACGGAAGCGAACCAATCATTTATGCAATATATACCGATGAGCACGCCGTGGAATTTGTGTTCGAAGGAGGTCAGCCGGCGCTGGCTGGTTCCAGGATCGGCTTGAAGTTCGGGATCGTAGCCAACGACACGCTGGTGGACGATTATACAATAATCGTCATGACCACCCGGCGCGACGGGGAGATACAAAACGGTCCGGCGGAGTCGGCGGCGTTCACTCTCTTGCCGGATTCGATTTTCGATATCGCCATGACACCCGACACCGCTCTGACGGTTGCGGCAGGCTCCTTTACGCACATTGCGGCCGAGGCGAAGGACCGCTACGGGAACACTATCGCCGACGCTGACTTCGCGTTTGGAGTCACGGTGGATTCTTGCGGGGACGTGGTCGACGGCAGTTTCCGGGCGGCGAAACTGGGAGCCGCTTATGTAACGGCGTCCGCTCTTGGCCTAACGGATTCCACGGGTTTGTTCACGATCGTTCCAGGTGCGCTCGACAGGTTGTTGATTTATGGATACCCATCATCGCGCGTGGCCGGGCAGCCGTTTTCCGCTGACGTCATTGTGGCGGCCCTTGACGGCCAGAATAACCGCAAGTACGATTACCTGGGGCAGCTCTGGTTTGCCACGAGCGATACCATAGATGAAATCCCTTATGAGGCTGGAAACCCATATTTATTTTCTGAGAGCGATTCCGGGGTGGCGACTTTCCCTGGGGCGTTGTTCATTTTGAAGAGGTCTGGGCCGAGAACCATAACGGTCACTAACGGCAATATCGGCGCCAACTCAAATCAGATCAGAGTCACCGCCGCCGCCATGAACACGTTTCTCCTGGAGGCCACATCTCCGCAGGTAGCCGGACAGAGCTTTTATGTTAATGTCGACAGCGCGATTGATCTATATGGCAATCCTGCCGATGGCGAGATAATCATATCCGATTCCATAGGGGGCGGCAATTCCCCCGATGGGATTCCGCCATCATTCAACCACATAATCGTTAACGGGGGAATGGGGCTGGCGCTGCAGACTTTGACCCATGCCGTTCCCACGATGCTGAAGGGAACGCTTCTGGGGGGCTCGGCCGAAGCCAACACGCCGTTGCTTCAGGTTCTTCCGGGGATCCTGGGGCGTTTCGGAATGGCTGGATATCCTGATTACACAGTTGCGGGGGATACTTTTCCCCAGGGAATAGATGTAACGGTCAATGATATCTACGGAAACGTGAAGGTCGATTATGACGGCTGGGTGTATTTCGAAAGCTCCGATTCTCTGGCGCTCCTGCCGTACACGGTGTCATCGCCGTTCCATTTCCTGAGCAGCTACGCGGGCAATCACGTTTTCGATGAACCGTTCTCGTTCAGGACTGCCGGGGGTCAGTATCTTGTTTTCACAGACGGGAGTACTTCGGTCAGTTCGCAAGTGATCGTGGTCAGCCCGAATGTTATCGGTGATTTTACGATAACCGCGCCTGAGAGCGCCATGGCAGGCGCGCCTTTCACCGTATCGGCGTCGGAAGCTCGCGACACTTGGGGTAATCTCGCCTCGGGCACGATAGTCATAAGCGACACTGTGGGCGGGGGTCCATCACCCGACGGCACGCAACCGATTTTCAACGCGATATCCGTGGTCTCGGGCCTGGGATCGGCAAACCAGACACTATTCAATTCGATTACGACGGTTCTCCGGGGGGCAATAGGCAGCCTGGTCAGAACGACCGATTCGATATTTGTCGCACCCGGCTTGCTCGGGGAATTCACGTTTGAACTTTCATCTCCTCAAATCACAGGAGTACCATTCAATGGCACGGCCCTTCTGACCGCATTCGACAGATATGGAAATCTCAAGAGCGATTTCAACGCCGCCCAGGACACGGTGGTGATTTTCTCATCGACCGGCGGTGAGATGACGAATAATGTCTTGAGACAGCAGAATGATTTCGCTCTGGGCACAGCTGACCTGGTTCAGAAGGGCACCACTTATCTCGGCGGCGGCGGTCCGGTTTCGTTCGAGGCTCAATCGCAGAGCGGAGCCGCGGGCTTTTCGCCGGTTGTGGATATGAGGGCCCTGACCTGCGAGAATCTTCGGGTCGACCAGGCGACCATAGCCAGGGGAGATACTGCCACGGGGGTGATTTCGGTCAACAACCTCGCCGGCACGAATGTGACCATAACCGACCTGATAGTGCTCGATGCCGGCGGTTGGACATCGCATCCCGTATCGATCCCGGCGCTTCCCCACGATCTGGGGCCGGGCGAGAATGGAACATTCAACGTATCGATTCCCATTCCGATCGACCTTCCTTTCGGGGCGCATCCTTTGAAAGCCGCCGTCAGAGGGGCATACGGACCATACGTCGTGGGCGACACGCTTCAAAGCTTTGTAGATACGATAACCGTTACCACCGCCGCTGTGCCGGGTTATGTCGATAACACGCTTTATCCCGAGACATTGTCGACCGGCGCTTACTATACACTTTCGCTCAGGCTGAACAATACCGGCACCTTCGGAATATCGATCATGGATACGTCGTTTATAGCCATAACCGACGGCAGCAGGGTCTTTAGGGCGAATATCTCTGCGCCCTTATATCTGCCCCCGAGTTTTCCGGATGGTATCTCTGTGGCTTTCGACTCGGCCCTGGTTGATCCGTCGTTTGCGGCAGGTTCATATGAGCCGGTTTTCACCTATTATGGAATCGAAGACGGGCTGTTTAGGTCCGGCCAGATTATTATTTCCGATTCGATGGTAATCGAGAGGCGCGCCACGTTAGCATACGTGGCGGGGAGTCTGAATATCGACAGCCTGGCGGCGGGGCAGACAATTGCCATCACGGTGAATATCGAAAACAGCGGCGACGCCGATTTCATCGTCCGCCATGAAAATACGAGGGTCTATTTCAGTGATTCTCAGCATGAATATGTTTCCTACTCCGATACGTCGGCGGGCCGCAGGGTTGACGTTATACCTCCCGGGACCACATCATTCAATTTCGCGTCCGCCGTGGTCTCTCCGGAATTCAGCCCGGGGCGATATGCGCCTCAGGTGGTCATGAGCGGAGCACAAAATGGCCAGGACGAGGCGATAGTTTTCGACACGGCGAGCGACTCCTTGAGAGTTCTCAGCCCGGCGGCAATTCGCATCGATTCCACTTACGCGGTGTCGCTTAATGCCCCATTTGTGAATACGGCTCAGCAGTGTTCCTTGAGGGTATTAATTGAGAATCAGGGCGATGAAGCGGCGGAGTCGTTGTATATCAGGTTGACGGACGATGGATCATCTTCATTTGCCGAGTCATTGGCGATCGCAAATCTTGGCGGCCACCGGACGGTGAGCATTTGGTTTGTGGGGAGCGCGGCGTCGACACCGAATGCGAATGAGATATTTACCACCGCCATCTCGGGCGGGCGAGGGGCTGTCAGCGGTAATCCGGCTGAGATTTTTCAGCCAATTGACAACACCGCGCTCCTTATAGTGGAGCGCCCCGCGGAGCTGGCACTGTCCGGTATATCCGTGACCGACCCTCCCGAGGCGATGGACGATACGATTTCGGTGGGACAATCTGTCACGATCTCGGTCACGGTCAGGAATGACGGCCAGGCGGCGGTCGTGGGGCCGAGACGGCTATTCCTCAATCCCGATGTCATCGGCTGGGGCGTCGATTCGTTGACGCGGGATTATGCATTGGACCAGCCGGTTTACTGGATATTGACAGCGCCGGATTCGCCGCATGATTCTGCGCCGATTTCGGTGCAGATCGTCGGGAATCCCCATGATGCCAACGATGGCAGCAGCGCCCTCGGGCCGGATTCGATTTCATATCACACTTTCACAATCGACACACGCCCATACATATTACACAGCGCCGCCATAACGCAGCCCGCAGGGGCCATGGACGGCACGTTATCCACAGATCAGATATTCACGGTGACCGATACGTTGAGAGCAAATGGCAGCTATGTCGACAAGGCCGCCGGAATCTCGCTGCCGGCGGGATTTACCACTAATGATTCCCTTATCAAATATCCATCGGGCGATATCGTGAGCTGGGCGTTGCGAGCGCCGTCAGGCAGCACGGGCGACAATATCCTGGTATTCACCTGGCTTTTCGACGAGAATACGGGAGATTCAATTGGGGCGATGCCGGAGATAGTACCGGTCACGGTAGTTGAGGCGGCCGCCCTCAGAATTGGCGCCCGCATTGCCGGGCCCATCAGCGCCCTCGATGGAATAGTTGAACCGGGCGGCGACATAGTCGTGGAAGCGCTTGTGCAAAACAGCGGCGTCGCCTCCGTTGGGCCTGGGCAGCTCTTGTTGACCGTGGGTCATCCCGACATGATTCCTCCTGACCCATTAAGGGATTTCACGGTCGGCACGCCGATCTCGTGGACTCTGAGCCTGCCGCCGGATGAAGTTGACCTGCCGATCCCGATTTATGTCATCATAAGCTCTGTGCCGGTGGAGGAAAACACTGAGCAACCAGCCAACGTGGTAATAGATTCGGCAGGATTCTCAATAGTTGTGCGTAGGCTTTATCCCAAGCTGCTGTTTTCGGAGATCAGCAGTCATTCAGGTTCCGTGTTCAAGGGGCAGACGTTGCCGTTTTTCACGTTTGAGGTGCGCAACAATGATATCGGAGGCAACTTCCCGGTAGGGATCAGCGGCTTGACGTTTTCCATCGAAAGCAACCCGTCTTTGGGCGCATCCGACGTGATAGTGGATGCCACGATAACGTCGGATTCCGGCAGCATGGCGATTAGCGGTTTCGATGGATCGCTGTTTTCATTTTCGATCGCCGATACGATTTACCTGGCACCTGCCGAGAGGATACGTTTTACGCTTTCATTGACTGTTAAACCCGGCACAGCCGCCAGGGATTTCATCGTTCGCCTGCCCGATTCCCCGATCGATGCCTCCGTCATCGAAAACGGTGTCGCCACCGATAGGTTGGGACTGATAACGTCGAGCGGCGAGCCCGCCTCCTGGCAGAGCGACCCGACGGCGATATTAGAGCAGAGTTTCGCCGGCTCAATTTCAAGTTACCCCAACCCCTTCAGCCCTCGCGAGGGCGGCGCCAAGATAGGATACTACCTGGCCGCAAACTCCAATCTGGAAATCAGGATATTCACACTTTTCGGAGAACTCGTGTGGAAGAAAGCGATTGCGGGGTCGGAGCCGTTGGGGGCGGCGGGGCTGCATACCGGGCAGACGGCGCTGGTGTGGGACGGCAAGAACGACGTCGGGAACGAGATTCGTTCCGGAGCATATATTTGCGTTATCAGGAATCTAACCAGCGGCGAGGAGGAGAAATTCAAAATCGCAGTCGTAAAGTAGCGGCCTGGGGAATTCTCTACCTCCTGATGTCATTTGCGGCAGCTCTGGCGCAGGGTGACGCCGGTCGCGAATCGCCGTTCACGCTTGGCGCCGGGGCCAGGGGGATGGGGATGGGGAGGGCTTTCGTTGCTCTCAGCGGTGACGCTTCCGCCTCGCTCTGGAACCCGGCGGCGACAGCAAGCATCGACCGCAGCGAATTTGTGGCCTTTCACACGTCGCTGTTCATGGGGACCAATTACGATTGCCTGGCGCTCTCTCACCCGGTGGGGACGCTGGGTGTATTTTCGCTTTCGGCCGGGCGCCTTGGGACAGGAGACATAACGGAATGGGACCAATATAACAGGCCTGTCGATACGTTTTCGGCATCCGATTTTCTCCTGGGGCTTTCGTACGGCAGGGGGATTGGATATGGCCTGGCCACCGGCCTGACGGTCAAAGGGGTGGGGCAGGAGATTGGGGGCAATTCCGGCTATGGCTTCGGACTCGACCTGGGATTTCAGTACAGGCCATATTTCGCCAAGGGTGCGGCGCTGGGATTGAGCTTCAGGGACCTCGTTCAGCCGAGCATCAAACTCATAGAAGTCAGAGACAAGTATGAGACAGTCACCAGCGGTGGTATGTCGTATTCCCGCGATTTCTCGCATAGTTTTGGTTCCACGGCGGCGGTCGAGGTAGAGAGGATTCCTGGACGCAAAACGCATTTTCATGCGGGGGGCGAGGCGGCGTTCTACCGATCTTATTTCCTGAGGGTCGGATACGATCGGGATCGGCTGGCGTTTGGGGCCGGCATTATCTATAACTTCTTCAAGCTCGATTACGGATACGAGAATATTGATTATTTAGGAGCCAGCCACAGAATATCGTTGGGAGTTTCATTTGGGAAGTCGGTTGCAGAAGCCCGCGAGGAGATGATCGGCCGTGCGGTGGAAGCCGAGAGAGCCAATTGGCAGAAGGAAGCGGACAGGCAACGAAATGGCGAACTGGCGATGAATTTGGGGCGCGCCGACAGCTTGCGCGGCGAAGGTCAATATCAGAACGCGTTACTATTCTATAACAGGGCACTGGCCGCCGACGAAACATCGCAAAAAGCGCGAACGATGTCTGACAGCATGATGAGCCTGATAATCGCCGGCGCATCGGCGAGCGCGCGCGATGCTCGCAGGGAGGAACTGACATCAAAGCGGATTGCATCGGCTCTCGAATTGATGAAGTCGGCGCGATATGGCGAGGCGGTTACCCAATATGAGCTGGCGCTGGAGATCGATCCATCGAACAAGACGGTTGCCGACCTCCTTGAAGCCGCGCGCGTCACTCGGGCCGAGGAATTGGACAAGATGCGCGGGCGGGCCAGGCAGTATCGAGACGCGGGGGACTTTGCGTCGTCGCTTCTGGAATGGAATCGGGTGCTTTCGCTCCAGCCCGACGATTCCGAGGCCAAGCAGGGAATTGAAATCGCCCGCAGCCAGCTTCAGGCGAACGGCTTATTGGCAGCGGGAGTGGCGTCGATGAACGAGGGGAAGTACTCCGGCGCGGCCACGTATCTTGAGCAGGCTCAGAAAATCAAACCGCGCGACAAGACAATCCAGACGCTGTTAGCGGACGCTCGTGCGAAATCGGCTCCGGCCACCAATCTCGAAGACATAAAGGCATCGCCGGAAAGGTGGGCGATTTACCTGAAGGGTTTGGAGGCTTACCAGGAGGGTAATTACAGCGATGCCATCAGGAGTTGGGAGAGTCTTCGTCAGTTTTATCCTAATAATCCAGACCTCGAGAAAAACATAAGCCAGGCCCGACAGAGAATTTCCACCGAGGGCGGCGCACGCCAAGAATAAACTTTACATAGCTATTTCCGGCTCATAGATTTAGCCCGGCGAGACGCGGTTTCAAAGCCATGGCAAGAAAATCGGTAAAAGAGGTTTTTATGACGTTCCCGGCGGCGGAGAACCAGCTTGAGGATATCCGCTCCAGCGTACGTCATGTTTTGGCTGAAGCGGAACTCTCGTCCAAGGCTGTCAACAGTGTTCTCCTGGCTATAGAGGAAGCTTGCACCAACGTGATACGCCATGCCTATCTCTATGGTCCCGGCTCGATTAGAATTCGCGTAAAGATATATCAGGACAAAGTCATATTCTCTATTTTCGACAGGGGCCGGCGCTTCGAATTCGACCGTTCGGACGTGCCGGACCTCGGCCGTTACGTGCGCACGGGCCGCAAAGGCGGGTTGGGCTTGTATCTCATCAGCAAGATGATGGATTCAGTCGAGTATTATTCGCGCGACGGCGAAAACGAGCTGCGGATGGTGAAGAAGTCCGACAAAGCGGGCGCCGCCATCGTCCGCGCCCGGGGCCTTTCGATACGAGTCAAATTCGCCCTCTGGGCATCGATGGTGGTTTTTGCGATCGTGGCGGGGGTTTATTTCTATTTTCAGAACCAGGTGCGTGAAAACGCCCGCAATCGCTTCTTTCGCTCGGCGGTCAACAGCATGAATTCAATCGCGCTGGAGAGCGGCGAAAAGGCGGTGCTGAAAGACCTCGATCTCATCCGTTCCGCGGATATGTGGCTGCGATCCAATCGCGATTTTTCATATATCGTCATGACGGACACTTCGGGAGTCATAGTCGCCGATTCGAGAACGTCATCGAATTTTCTGTCGGAATATGTCGAGAAGCCGCCATCAGCGTATAATAGCGACGTCGCCATTGCCGATTCCGCCGGCGAGAAGATATTTCACTACAAGATTCCCGTAGAGCTTCGCGACCGGGTCGTGGGATACGCCTATTTTGGCCTGCAGCAGAAGCCGCTCACGGCCGATATCAGCCGCGCTCGAAAAAACCTCTTTCTGATAAGCTTCCTCGGCCTGATAATTGGATTTGTCGCCGTATTCGTGCTCTCTAATTACTTCGTCAAGCCGATCCAGAAGCTGACCGAGGGAGTCATGCGGATCGGCGAAGGAAACCTCGATCAGACTCTTCCGGTCGAGGGAGCCGACGAGTTTTCGGAAATCGCCAGGGCCTTCAACGAAATGACCACCAAATTCAAGAAGGCCCAGGAGACGGTGGTGGAGCAGGAGCGGATGCAGAAGGAGATGCAGGTCGCTCAGGAGATTCAGCACGCGCTTCTGCCGCATCGTTTCCCGGATATCGAGGGATACGACATATCGACAGTTTACCGGGCCGCAAAGGATGTCGGCGGCGATTATTTCGATTTCGTGCAGATCGGCGAAGACACGCTGGGCATTATAGTGGCCGATGTCTCGGGCAAGGGGGTGCCGGGGTCCCTTGTTATGACCATGATCCGCACGGCGCTGAGGCTGGAGGCGCGCGACAACTACCTTCCCACCGATATCCTGGCTCGCGTCAACAAATTCGTCACCGATGACGTCAAACGAGGCATGTTCATTACGATCTTCCTCATTACGCTCGATTCTTCCAAGCGCACCATCTCTTACGCCTCCGCCGGGCACAATCCCATGATTCTTTACCGAAAAGAATCGGACGCCTGCTACTTTCTGAATACCAGGGGCTTGCCGCTCGGGATAGCACTTCCCGAAGGGGTCAGTTTCGAAGACTCCCTCGAGTACGATCGTGTCAAGCTGAAGAAAGACGATATGCTGGTCATTTATACCGATGGCATCACGGAGGCCATGAACAAGGCCGGCCTGCAGTTCGGCAACGACCGCCTGATGGAATTCATCAAGACTAACTCGGAGCTTTCGCCGAACGAGTTTACCAAGAAGCTCGACGCCGAGCTGCATAGGTTCACCGGCGGCGCGCCCCAGAACGACGACATCACGCTGGTCGTCATAAAAGAGAAGATGATGCTCGACGAGGTCGTTTTCGAGAAGAGGAGGCGCCTTATCGAGATGGTCGAAACTGAAGGCGTTCCGCTCGAGGAAGCCTGCAAACAGATGGGCGTGTCGCCGTCAACCTACTATAAGTATCGCCGGCGATGGCAAAGGCTCGGCGACATGGGGCTTCTCGACAAGAAGCTTCGCGCCGAATCGTTGATCAAGCAGATTCCCTACGAGGTGCGCAAGGAGATCCTTAGTATCGTGCGCGAGAACCCCGATTTCGGCACCAAGCGGATAATGGATGAGCTTAAGAAAAAAGGAATCCAGGATTTGGATCAGCGAGGGCTATACGAGGAGCTTGGGCGGATGCGTCTGAACACCAGGAAGCTGCGACTCGAATATATCCAGCGCATGGGGGCCCTGACGCCTGACATGAGCGCCGCTCTCGAAAAAGAGATCCTGAAAGAGAATGAGAAAAAAGAGGAATTCGATCGCGACGAATACTTGGCTACGATCAAGAAGAGCCTGGACGCCAAGAAGGAGCAACTTAGCTCCACGGCCAGGGAACTGGTAGATAAGCTTCAAAAGATGGAGCCGGTTCTTGGTGACGCCAAGCTCTACGGCGATATCGCCGGCGAACTCTCCAAGCTTCGCGGCGGCGACGATATCGCGAGGCTGTTTGAGAATATCATTCTTAGAATGGCAGATATGGCCAGGCAAAAGGCGGATGAGCCAGCCGCGCAACCGCCGAAGCCGGCGGTTCAGGAAACATCGGCGGACGGCGGCAAGCCGAGGCCGTTAGCGCCCGACACGCCTGAGGAGAAGAATCCGTTGCAGCCAGGACAGGAAGCCGAAAAGGGGGAAACCGGCGATAGGGGGCCGGGGTTATTAGCGCCAGAGTTGAGCCGTGAAGACTCCCCAATTGACATAACGGGTCTGGCATCCAGAGTGGAGAACGGCGAAAGCGAGGACGCCGAGCAGTTCAATTGGGACGACTACGCTCAGAAGCTTTCCGAGAAGTATAAAGAGAAATGATAAAATTAGCGATTTTGACCTCAAAAGGAGGCACGGGAAAAACCACGACCGCCATTAATCTCGGCCATGGCCTGGCTCTTTCGGGGCGCAGGGTGCTGATCATAGACTGTGATCCTCAAGGCTCGGCATCGGCGGCTTTTGGAATCAACGGTGAGAAGGGGCTGGCGGATTTGCTAATCGAGGGTAAAGTCGACATATTTCAGGTCAGACCTCACCTCTTTGTTGTGCCGTCAGGTCGTAGGCGTTTGGTCGAACTGGAGATATCGCTTGCCATGCGCGGCGACCGTTACATTCGCCTGAAGAATGCCCTGGCGCGCCTGGGGGGCTGCGACTGGGTAATTTTAGATTGCTCTCCATCGATAAATATAGTAAACTTGAATGCTTTAGGTTTTGCCGATTATTTATTGGTCCCATCGTCACTCGATTACTTCTCGCTGGAAGGGGTCAAATCGACAATCGACCTGATAGGCGAAGTGAATTCCGGCGGCGCAGGGAGGCTTGAGATAATAGGAGTCCTGCCGACATTCTATGATAAGAGGACTACGGTCTCGAGGATGGCTTTGGAAACACTCAGGAATACTTACGGCAATCTCGTTTTCCGAACCGAGATTCGGCTGAATACCGAAATCAAGAAGTCCCAGTGGTTTAGAAAAACCATTTTCGAGTTTGCCCCGTTTTCTCACGGGGCCTATGACTATTTTAAGCTCGCTAAGGAAGTCCTGGAAAGGATACAGGTTTATAAATCATGAGCGACATCAAGATTTCACTCGATACGGCCGGGCCAAAAGGCGAAATCTCCGTCGTCAGGGTCGACGGCGTCATCGATACCATGACCGCCACCGATCTGGAGAAGGTCATGAATTCGCTTCTGGAGCGAAAGCGCTACAACATCATTATCGATCTTGGCGGTGTCGATTACATCTCATCGGCGGGCTGGGGCATATTCATCTCCAACATCAGGGAGATCAGGCAGCACAGCGGGGATATTAAGCTCGCTCGCATGATTCCCAACGTATATGAGATCTTTGAGCTTCTGGAATTCGACAGCATCCTTAAGGCCTTCGACAGCGTAGAAAAGGCCAGAATCGATTTTGATGGAATGAAGTCGCAGGCGCAAGAAGTAGCGGTCTCAGTGGCCCAGGAATCGGGGGCCTCGGTAGAGCCTTCGGTTTCGAAAACCCCGACTACAAAAATCATATTGGGGCCGGTCGCACAGACGCCCGAGGTTGTCAGAGAAAAAGAGCCCGCGCCTCAGCAGACCAAAGCTCCAATCCTGCCTCAAAACGCCGTAATAGAGATGGTCGTCAAAGACCCTTTTCTTTCCATCTCCGAATTGAAACGGGAATTGGCCAGAAAGCACCCGTCGCTGAAAATGGGCTGGTGGAAGGTGTGGGGGATACTCCGCCGTGAAAAGCTACTCAGCAAGAAAAACCGGTTCAGACGAGCAAGGCTTAAGAGCGGAGGCAATTGAGATGGGCGCAACTCCCAGGCTCTGGCCTGTGATTATCATATTTGTGGCCTTTGGGTTTCTGACCCTTGGGGTAGCGCAAATCGAGCACAACCTTTGGCTGACTTTGGGTTTGGCCATGGCGGGATTTGGCTTCGGGACACTGGGCGCCGTCCGGTATATGAAAACGGTCGGAAATTTAGCTGTCATGGCGAGGCTCAGCCAGTCTCAAGCACCCGCCGAGAACCCCATCGCACACAGACTACTGACTGACCTGGCGGCGGGTGGAGCCGACAGAAAATCGGCCAATTTGAGGGCTGCGGAGATTATCCGCCGAAGCCTGCTGCTGGATAGATTTGTCATACTGTTTCGTGAGAACGACAAGTATCAGCCAAGAATATACTGCGGTTTCGGCAGAAATGACCTCAAGAGCCCATCGGCGCATCTGCTGAGCAACGAATTGAAACGAGAAATGCAGAGGGGCGCGATCTCCACGGATGAGAATGATATCGGATTGGCATGCAGGCTCAACGGCACCGAGAATTTGGCGTCTCCGGTGGCTTTTGCCTATTCCTGGGCCAGAAACAAGTCCGTGTTGGTGGTCGCCGATGACTTGAGAGGCTATTTCACGGAGATGGTCAAGAATCCCGATTTCAACGGTGTTTTCTGGCCCGGGCTCGAAAATATCATCAGATTGAACCAGAGGCTTCAGGAGAAAACGCAAGAGTCGAGAGAATCGTCACAGCTGCTGGAGCAAGCGAGAAAGGATATAAGCGAGCTCAACAAGGAGCTGAAGAATAAGCTGGTGGATTTGCAATCGTTCGTCAGGATTTCAGGCGATCTCTACTCGCTATTCAACGAGGAGCAGCTGTTTCAAACGTTGAAAGAGCTGGTCTGCAATCATCTTGGCGCGGGTGCTGCCCAGGTCATGGTCCCCGATGGCGAGGGCAGATATGTTCTCGAGGCATCGGCGCGGCCAGCCGATGGGTCCGGCCTGGCTCTGAACGATGAATCGGAGTTGAGCGCTCTACTGACCAGGTCTACGAGACCGGTGCTGCTTCCCCTTGCGGGCACGGGGCTGAAGCGCGACGAGCCTTTTCTGAGCGCCGCCATCAGGGCCGGATTTCAAGTCGCATCGGCCATCAAAACCAACGATCAAACAGCGTTCATACTTCTCCTGGCCGAGAAGAGAGACAAGTCTCAATATAGCAGCCTTGATCTGGATTTTCTTTCGGTAATAAGCAATATAGCATCGTTGTCGATGGAGAACATCCACCAGTACAGCACTATCGAGAAGCTCTCCTATACCGACAGCATGACCGGGGTCTTCAATTATCGCTATTTTTACAAGCGCCTTAGCGAGGAAATTCTGCGCGCCAAACGATATGAACGGGAGCTGGCCCTGGTGATTCTCGATATCGATAATTTCAAGCTATTTAACGACAATTACGGTCATCAAGCGGGCGACGAGGTGCTCAAGCAGCTATCCGAGCTGATCACCAGGACTATCCGTTCGATCGACGTGGTCAGCCGGTACGGCGGCGAAGAGTTCTGCATCATCATGCCGGATACCGGGATCGCCAATTGCACGGTGTTCATCGAGCGTCTGCGGTTTCAGATCGCCGAGCACAAATTTGAATCGAAGCTTTTTGAGAGAGGCAACAGCATTTCGGTTTCAGTCGGGGGGGCCGTCTTCCCGCACCATGCCCCGACTCCCGATAGGATCATATATTGCGCCGACATGGCGCTTTTGCGGGCGAAATCTTTGGGGCGGAATCGCTCGGTAATGTATAAGCCTGAGCTTTCTTTGGAGACCAAGACCATGGAAGGGGGGGTTGATGAGAGTCGTCAGGAATCCATATTCTAATCTCTCGACGGCAATTAGGGCCGGGGTATTGATGGTTTCGGTCTTCGTGATTACAACCGCTCTGGCATGGGCGCAGGAGCAAGCCAAACCGCAGGCCCAGGGCACCGCTGACCAATACATCGTTGGCAAGACTGATAAACTGTCAGTCACGTTCTGGCAGCAGCCGGACCTGGATAGGGAAGTGCGGGTCAGCGAAAACGGAACAATCTCGTTGCCGGTTATCGGCGAGGTCAAGGCCGCGGGTCTGACGACGGCCGAGCTTTCCAAGAAGATAATCCAGCAGATGAGTATCTATAATACTCCGGTTTCGCAGGCGACCGTGACGGTCCTGGAATTCAACTCTCGCAGCGTAGTGGTGGCGGGGAAAGTTCAGACGCCGGGAACATACCATTATGAGAATATCCCCGATGTGTGGAAGGTGATTGTCGACGCTGGCGGCCCGACCTCGGACGCCGACCTGGCGCGAGTCTCCATCGTGCGCAAAGAAGGCGAGAAATCGAACGTCATCGATGTCGACCTGCGCAGGATTATCAGCGAGGGAGACCTGACCAAGGCGCCGCAGCTGCAGCCCGGCGATCTCGTCAACGTGCCGTCATCTCCGTACGGTACTCCTCTCGAGCTCTCAAGCGCCGAGAAATCGCAACGGAGGAATATTTTCTATATCTTCGGCGAGGTGAACGAGCAGGGTCCCAGGAACCTTGAAGCCGGTATGGACGTTTTAGACGCAATCGCAGTCGCCAAGGGGTTAACGACCCAGGCGGACCTCAAAAACGTCCGCGTAATCATGAAGGACAACTTGTATTCCAACGTGGTCAAGATTAATCTCAAGGAATATATGGAGGGCGGGCGGCCTGCGAGAATGATGCTTCATCCCGAAGACACTATCATAGTGCCGACCAGAGGCGGAGGCGCCTGGAGATCGGCGTTATCGACGGTGGGAAGCATAGCCCCCGTTTTAGGTGCGGTGGGAACATTGGTTCTGTTATTCAGATGAGGGCCGTGGGTTGAACGACGATAACTCGCAGATAGACCTTAAGAACTACTGGGCCATTTTGGGTCGGCGGAAAGCGCTGCTCATCTTGCCGCTCATGATAGTCCCGTTGGTGGCATTCGCCATCACCTATTTCATGCCGGCCTCGTATGTATCATCGGCCATCATAATGTTAAGCGAGACGAATGTCTTACCCCAGACGGTTGAGCGCGATATAGAAGGCAGGTCGGCGACCTACGATTACTCGCGCATTTCCATCCAGGAACGTCAGAGTTCATATTACAATCAGATAACGTCGACCAAATATCTCAGGCGGCTCATAGCCACCCTTAACCTGCCGATCGACGAAAGCATCAAGAAGACCGTGGCCGCCACCAAGGCCAGTTTTCCTCAGATTTCCGAAAACGACCTGGCGGAGAATATACTTGCCGACGAGCTACGCAGCAAGGTCACGGTCAACATGAAAGCATCTAACCTGGTAGAGGTCTCGTTCTCGGCTCCCGATCCGGTCAACGCCCAGCGGATGGCGGCCTCCCTGGCAGATATCTTTGTCGAGGAAAATCTGGCTGCCGAGTTGGCCGGGGTTCGTTCGAGCATTTCGTTTTCGGAGGAACAGCTTGCTTTCTACAAGGAGAAGCTGAAGAGCGCCGAGGACAAGCTCAGGGAGTTCAGACAGAGCCTCCTGGCCACGTCGTTTGGCGAAGATACCAGCACGACGAATTTAACTGAGGTGGCGGCGGCGGTGCAGGCCCTCGACCTTGAAATCTCGGACCTCCAGGACCGCCAGGCTGACCTTCGCACTCAGATTGACGTCCAAAATGTGGATGTTGCCGATCTCACCCTTCCGGCCCAGATAATGACGGCGCGCGACGAGCTCACCGACAAGACGAATAAGCTTTCTGACCTTCTGGCTAATTTCAATTGGAAGGATGTCAGGATTTACAGCCTCAACGAGGAGTCTCGGCAGTTGATTCAAAGCATTACCGATGAAATCAGGGCCTGGGTTGAGAAACGTTTTGCCGAAGAGCCTCGGGAGAAAAGGGAAACCATCATCGACTATCTGGCGGGGAACGTGACGCTCGATTTCAACCGTTCCAAGCGAACGACACTCGATAATTATATCAGCAAGACGCAGATAAGACTGGGCGAGGATCCGGCAACTGAAGTTACGATGGACAGGCTGCAAAGCGAGATAGACAGCTACAAGAAGTTCTACGACCTCTTTGTTTCTCACTCGCAGAACGCCGCCATCAGCCAGTCGGCGAAGAAGGTGGAAGCAGAGGCCAAATACGTGATAATAAAGCCAGCATCGCTCCCCTTATCGCCGGACTCGCCAAAGCGAGTCAGGATTTTCGGAATGGGCGTAGCTTTGGGCCTGGCGCTCGGTTTCGGCGCCATAATGATGGTCGAATTGCTGGATAATTCTTTCAAGAAAGTAGAGGACGTGCAAGAGTATCTTAGCCTTCCGGTAATCGGGACAGTGCCCCGCATGGAACTGCCGTTCGGCGGCGGTTCGCGCCGGAGGTTGCCGATCGCTATCGGGGTAAGCGTGAGTTTCGTGCTTGTCCTTCTCATAATTTTCCTTAATTTCAAGAAAAACGGGTGAAGTCATGCCGGCTATAGGATTTTCAGACAAATTTCAGCGGCTGGGACGGGAGTATTTGCTGCAGACATCGGTCAACGAGCTTCATAAGACCATTGCGACCTCGCTATTCCACGCGGGCCAGTTAATCAATTCCCGGACACTCCCGTTGCCCGAGAACCTTTCGGGGGGGGCGTTGCTCGACAGCGTTTCCAGGATCCATGAGCAGAGTCTCTCGGATATCGATTCACTTCTGGGCCTGGTCGATAGAATGAAGAGCCTGGACAAACCAGAAATCATAGAAAAAGTCGGCAAGACCCTTTGCAACAGAGAGCTTTATGACGAAGGGCATGAGTTGCTGGCTCTGGCGGTGCAGAGATACCCCGACATGCCGGGCTTGCGCTTCGTTTTAGGGAGGCTAAGCCTGGCCAGTGGCATGCTCGACGAGGCGCTGGAACAACTGACGCGAGCGGTCGATCTTGCCCCGACATACCCGGATTACAGGAATTTCCTGGGCGTCGCCTATCTCAGATCCGGCAAGCCCGTGGCCGCCATCGACGAGTTTAAGAAAGCGGTCGAGCAAAATATCTATTATGATCAGGCGTATTTCAATCTTGGCCTGGCATTCATTTACAACGGCATCGTTAAAGAGGACTTCAACCTGGCCAAGAACCTCATCCACAACTGCGAGGAGGCATTTAAGAAGGCCACGCTTTTCAACCCGTCATACTTGAGCGAGGAATACGGTACCGGCATGGAATTGCTTCTGGAAGGCCGGCTGGAGAAGGCCTACGAGATTCTCACCAACGTCGCCAACGAGACTCTGACGCTGTCGTCTTCGGAGGAGAGATTGCTGGAAATGTACCTGCGATACATCCACGGGGAGGACGGCATGACCGAAGACGGGATAAAGGAATATGTGGAGCAGATAGGCGGCCTTCTTAAGGCCAATCCGGGGCATGCCGATTTGCACAACGAACTCGGGATGGGATATACGGTGATGAGCAAATTTCTGAACAACAAGGCCATGGAGCATTTCAAGGAGGCTTTGCGGATTAATCCCGGATTTCTCAAGGCGGCCAGGAATCTGAAGCTTTCGCAGAATGATTTGAAGGGGTTCGAGGTTCTCCTGGAGGCGATCGTCAGATGAGGAAACCAAAGGGCGGCGCTACACTTCTCGCCGTTTATAACAAGGAATCTTCGATAGGCACCGAATTCAGGCGCCTCTACTCGAATCTGAAGTCTCGCCTTGCAGACACGAGGATTCAGAACATAATGGTCACCTCGGCAATGTTGGGCGAAGGGAAGTCGTTGACCAGTTCGCTCCTGTCAGTGACAATAGCGGAGCTTACGAAGTTCAAGGTGGCGCTGGTCGACCTAGATCTGAGGCGGCCGAAAATAGGATATTATTTCGGATTGGGCAATGATGGCGGGGTGGCCGATGTCCTGACTGGAAAATCGTCTCTCAAGCTTGTCTCGCGCAAGACCACCATTCCGAATCTGACAATCATTCCGGCCGGCAAGCCGGATCGCCTTCCCAGCGACGTTCTGGAACTGGAGGCGATTTCCAATCTGTTCCAGGAGCTCAGATTCTATTTCGACTACGTCATAGTCGACACTCCTCCGGTAATCCCCATCTCGGACCCGCTTTTGATTGCCGAACACATGGATGGTGTCATATTGGTGGTTCGGGGGGGTGTGACCCAACGAGAAGTGGTGAGCCGGGCGGCGAACCTTCTCTTGAACTCCAGAGTGAACCTTCTGGGCGTGGTGGTAAATGACTATGACGAAGTCCTGCCCTACTATTACAAAGAACGTTACTACGGCTATCATTATTACAGGAAAGGCCTCAAGTCGGATTGAGATGGCCTTTCCAATTCCTTTCCTGCATTATAATTGCATAGTTTTGCATACATAGAGCAGGTGGGCATTCTTGTAATTGTCAGATATATCAATTAGTTAATGCATAATCGCGAATTGGTGTTCTGAGCTATCCGACTAATCTGTTGTGATTAAATGACTTCCATTTTCAAAATCGTGTAGCCTTGAAAGAGGCCGAGGAGGCGAATTATTGGGCCTGGAAGTTTGTCTCTGGCAACGATTTTGCGTTTACAAACGCCCAATAAGGCAATTTGGGGCAAACTTCAATTAATCGGAGACACCTTTCATGCGATATCAATACCCTGCGTCTTCCACTTTTGGCCACTACTGGGATGAAGAAACGGTCAATTTCTGGGGCATTGGACATGGGATATCAAGAAAAGCCGGGTACTATTTAGACTATTTGTTGGGGGAAATTGTTTTTGCCCATTTCTTCTTGTTTGTACAGTTGACTGTCAGCCAGCGCATGATATCGGCGTCTGCACGCTTTTTGACGCGGGCGGCGGCCAGAGTCAACGTTGGCGAAATCTTGAAAAGGGTCATAGACATCGCCGGAGCATCTCTGGGATTGATGCTGACATTTCCGTTCTGGTTGCTGATCGCCATTGCCATTAAGCTTGATTCCCGCGGCCCTGTATTCTATTGGCAGGAAAGAGTCGGGCAGAACCGCCGCGCAGGAGATCGTCGGGTTGTCATGCTCGCGGGCGTGGAACGGAGATCATTTCAGGATCGGAGGCGACGGTCGGGGTGCGGCAAGGGCTTCATGATCATCAAATTCCGCAGCATGCGTCATAACGCTGAATCGCTGACCGGACCGACTTGGGCCAAGAAGGACGACAGCCGCGTGACTCGCGTCGGTCGGATATTGAGGGCCACACGGCTGGACGAGCTACCTCAGCTTCTGAATGTTTTTGCAGGCGATATGAGCCTCGTGGGGCCCCGACCCGAGAGACCTAGCTTCGCTTGCGATCTCAATGGCCAGATCAAGGACTATCACCGCCGCTTCGAGGTTAAGCCCGGCATTACGGGACTGGCTCAGGTCGAACACAAGTACGATGAGTGTCTGGAGGACGTCTCCAAGAAAATCTCATATGACCTGAGATATATCAGAAATTGGAGCATCATCAAGGACATTAGAATCATCATGAGAACTGTCGTGGTGGTCTTGACAGCGCGCGGCATGTAAGAATTGGATGCGATTTGTATCCCGGGGGATTTCAGTCCCCCTTTTTTTATATCTGGATTGAGATACAAATCACTTGCCATCAGTTTACGGATGGCGTATGTTCAAGCCCGAGTTGCAAGGGGACTTTATAGAACATCAATTTCGCGGCCGCGTGAGGGCTATATCATCAGTCGGATGTGGCGAGCGCTTTCACGTTGCTGCTTATTTGGATTTTTCTCAGCCTGGCAAACCTCTCGGTGCTACGAGAGACGCAGGCTCGCCGGTTCAGTGGTGAAACGGAGAGGGGTGATCAGAATGAAAATAGGCGCGACGTTCCTGATAGTCATCTTGATGTTTATGCCGGCAGGCGGCTTGGCCCAGGAAGATGTGAGTAAAGATGCGGGATTCGGTCTCATATCGGACCCGCCCGGCGCCACCGCGTATCTTAACGGCGAATACAAGCTCATTGTCAACACTCCGGCTCGTCTGCCGGGCAGCTTTGTGGGGAAATACAAAGCAAAAATCACCCGGCAGGGTTACGAGCAATGGAAAGGGGACCTTAGCTTCGTGCCGGGCCAGAACAACGACATCAACGTCAAACTTAAGAAGAAGACCGCATTTAAGGCTGGTATAAGATCGCTTTTCTTGCCCGGCTGGGGCCAGTTTTATTCAGGAAGCAAGACTCGCGGAAGCTTCATCACGCTGGGTGCGATAGCGGCAGCCGGCGGATTATACGCGGCCGACAAGAGGTATCAGGACAGGCGCGCCGACTATGATATCGCCGCCCAAGCTTACTCTGACGCGAGGTCAATCGACGAGAGGATCCGTCTCAAAACGATCAAGGACGCGATGCAGAGGAAGGCCTACAGCGCCGAGACAGACAGGCGGACAATTTTCTTTATGGGCGTCGGCCTCTGGGCGTACAACGTTGTCGATGCGGTGATATTTTTTCCCGGCGGAGAGGCTTATCTCCCCGCCGTCAGCGCCATCGATGGGGGCGTCAAATTTTCATTCTCGATGGACTTTTGAGAGGAGTATGCGGATGTGGGGTCGCGTCAAAATCAAGGGATCGGCTGTCGCTTTATTGACGGCTCTGGCTCTCGTATCTTGCTCACGCCAGATACCGGAACCGGTCTCTCCGCCCAAGGACGAGCCCGTACCTCCGACACCGACTAACTTGACCGCCAGAGTCGGGGATCATTTCGTGGTGCTTTCCTGGTCGGTTTCCGATACATCGACAATTTCATTCTACAGAGTCTATACTGCCGATTCTACAGCTTCCGACTATAGCCTGTTAGCGGAGGTGAATCAGACCACGTATACCGCGTCCGATCTCGCCAACGGAGCCGTTCATTACTTTAAGGTCTCTTCAGTCAACAGATCGAGGTTTGAGGGTTATCTCAGCTCGGCAGTCATGGCTGTGCCCAATTTATATCAAATCATCATTAACGATGGTGACAGTCATACAAATAGCCGCAGCGTGACGCTCAGGCTGGTGGCCCCGATCGGCACGCAGTACGTGCAGATTTCGGACGATTCCTCATTTATCGACGCCCCCTGGGAGAATTACGCCTCCCCAAGGTCGTGGCTGCTTCCTCTGGGTGACGGCCCGGCGACGGTCTATTCCCGGTTTCGAGACCTGAGCGATCATATCACGGCCGGATACTACTCGGATGCGATAACGCTCGATACACAGGCTTTCATCGATTCCGTTACATTTTCACCGGCCGGTCATCCGTTCTCAGTGGGCGACCAGGTGCATTTTAAGGTCTTTGCAGTCGAACCTGAAGGCCAGGCGAGTATCATGGTGGGGCAGAATCTTATAAGCGCGAACCTTTATGACGACGGCACACGCGGTGACGCGGTCGCCAACGACGGCGTTTACGAGACGAATTACATTATCAACGGCAGCAGCGATTTCGAGAACGCGGCAGTCTTCGGGGATTTCACCGACATTGCGGGAAACTCCGCCCAGCAGGCACGAGCCTTGAATGACATTTCGGTTCGCCGGGCGCCGGACGCCGTCTCGATCTACAGTATTGCGGGGGTCAACGGGCGATACGACAGGCTACAGATTGACTGGACTCGTTCCACGGCCGGCGATTTTGCCCAATATCGGATATACCGTTCGCAGTCCGCGGGTGTTGATTCTACAGATTATCTTGCCGGCACTATAACGTCATCGGCTACTAATTCCCTCCTGGACACCGGCCTGGCAGCCAATACGGTTTTTTATTATAAGGTTTACGTGCTGGATAATACCGGACTGTGGACAGGATCTAATGAGGAAAGTGGCAGCACCTTTCCCAACCAGCCGCCGCAGCCGGTGACGCTCTTTCCCGTGGTCACCGTGCCGGGAACGCACGACCGGCTGAGCCTATCCTGGTCGGTGTGCAACGACCAGGATTTTCTGCGTTACGAACTTTATCGCTCTTATGCTTCCAACGTCGACACGTCAGACATCCTGCTTTTGGCCACGGCATCGCAGACAGCATTCGTCGATTCCAACTTAGCGGCCGACTCTGTTTATTATTACGGGGTGCTGGCTCTCGACCGCGCGGGCGGCCGGTCATGGTCGAATGTGGAGAGCGGCCGGACCGGAGTCGATGAGCCTCCCGGACCAGCCGAGTTGAATCCTGTTATCGTCGAGCCGGATTTTTATCAAAGCGTGGCTTTGAGTTGGAGCCATACGGATATCGATGATTTCGAAGCGTTCAGAATATACTCGTGGAGAGAAGATGCCGGCCGCAACGACAGCCTGCTTATCGCCATCATATCCGACCAGGCGACGACGACTTTTACCGATAGCCCATCGTTCGATATCCCGGGGGACACCCTGGCGTTATGGTATGTCATCCACACCTACGATGAGGGGGGCAATTCGGCGGCATCCAACGCCCTGAGGGTGGAGTTGATTGACTTAGCGCCGGGCCAGGTAACAGGGGCGGTGATTCCGGAAAGCACCGAGATGGCTGTCAGCTGGATGGCGTCCGAAATACCCGACTTTTCGAACTACAGTCTTCTGAGAGACACATTATCGAGCCCGGCTCAGGCGAGAGTGATTTTTATGACGCCGGACCGCGAGACGACGAGCTACCGCGACGCCAATCTGGTAAGGGGATTGACTTATTATTACTGGCTTGAGATATACGACAGGCGCAATCATGATTCCAGGTCATTTCTTGGCAGCTCGCGATGGTAAGAACCCGCTATTCATCGTTAGACAAGCTTAATTTATTTTTAGGAGTTTATGGTCGGCTCTTTGGCGGCATCTTCAGCCTCTACTGGTGGCTGCCATTTTTTATTTTCTCGATTTTTCAGGCGGCGGGACTGGCTGTTCTGACATGGTATTACGCGCCGCTCTGGGTGGGCATGTTAAAGCCGCTTCTTTCGTGGTTCATTCCGCCGCCGGCATTTCATTATCCTCAATATTATCTTGCGTTGCCGTCGATATACTCCGCCTACGAGAATTTTGTCCTGGGCCCGATAATCTGGGTCATCATTCTGGGTGCGGCAGTGTATCGTTTTGGAGGAGTTTATGCGGGCCGAAGATTCGCACTCAAAGAGGCCGTTGGTGTCGCCACCGGTCGCTTTTTCCCTATGCTATTGGTCTGGGTCCTGGAGACCGCCCTGGTGCTGGTAGTCCTTTCTATTCCCCCACTATTCCTTGAGAGATTTCTTGCCGGCTCTCCTAACAGGGTCATGGCCGCGTCTCTCCTGGTACAGATGGTCGGATTCGCGGTCTCGGCATTGCTGATTTATGCAGTGCCCGGGATCATAATAGATGGCAAGAAAGTATTTGCGGCCATAGGCGACAGCATCTCGCTCTTTTTCGGGAATATCTTTCTGACATATTTCATCGTTTTCGTCCCCAGTATTATCAGGCTGGCCATAAATTCCCTTCTGACGGATTTCGCGCCGAGGATTATCACTTTGCTCAATCCGGATCTCATTCCGGCACTGATTCTGCTTGAAATCATCCTGGGCATTTTCATAAACCTGTTTATTTATGGCGCGGCGGTTTTTGCTTACGTGAGACTTAACGAGTAGACGCCGGTCCCCAGTGCCGACGGCTGACCTCTGCGGCAGCTTTATATATTCCGCCAGATTCCGACAATAGTATTATATGATGCGTTATCTGCTGCCATTGGCGGTTTTCCTGGGAGCCGGGGCGTTTTACTACGTTCAGGCCTGCCCCACGTTCTACTACTGGGATTCCGCGGAACTGACGGCGGCCATACTCGGAGGGGGCGTGCCTCATCCTCCGGGTTTCCCGCTTTTCCTCTTGCTGGCCGGGGGCTGGGGATATATCGCGCCCCTGGGGAGAGTTTTCAGCCTGAATATGTTGTCGGTGTTCTTCGCGGCATTGGGTCTGGCATTGTGGTGTCTGGTTACAAGGCTCGTCCTGAAATACATTCACGTTATCCAGAGCGAGATCGTCGTTTCCCTGCTGTCGCTGGCGACGGCGGTCTTAATCGGAATCTCGCTAACATATGGCATACAGGCGACGCGCCTGGAGGTCTACGCGCTCAATTTCGCGGGCTTCGGGGGTTTGATGCTGCTGGCGCTCGGCATTTCGCAACGCCGGGGCAAGAGCGGGCTCGAGGTCCTCTGGTTTTTTGCGCTCCTGGGCTTGATGTTAGGGGTACATATATTGACCATCGCCCTGACCATACCGGGAATACTAACCCTTTTGATAGCGCGGAAAAAGCTCGATTTGAAATTGAGTATAATGGGAATAACTCTAAGCCTGCTCCTGGCCGCCGGCTTATATTCGACGTTGATATTTCGGGCGGAGGCGCATCCGCTTCTGAACTGGGGCGATCCGTCGAATCTTCAGAGATTCATCGACTATGTTTTTGTGAGGGAGTTTTCGGTATCTACAAGCCGCTTGAGCGCGGAGCACTTTGGCGAGCTTATCGCTTTCGCATTCGGCCTGCTCGCCAAACAGCTGGGCGTGGCCGGATTGGTAATGTCTTTTCTGGGATTGGCATTTATAACGGCGCGCGAGCGGGCGATAGGGATTTCGCTCTTAGTGATTCTGGTCCTGAACATTCTATCGGTGGCATTGGCAGAAAACTACTTCTATGAGAACTACGACCTGCACGGCTATCTGACCATATCGCTGGGCATACTGGCGCTATCGTTTGCGGCCGGAGCTTTGCTGCTTTACGAGCTCGTTGCCAAGCGGATCTGGGAAGGCCATACGAAAGTGGGAGCGGCGGTGCTCGCTTTCGCGGTCACTGTCGGCCTGATGGTGTTTCCGATCAGCGGCAATTTAGGCCAGGCGAACCTCTCCAACGTCAGAGGCGCCGAGGATTTCGCCGGCAGGTTTTTGGCCGGCGCCCCCCGGGATGCCATCGTGCTGACCTCGTCGTACAACACCTATTTTTGCGCTCTTGCTTACCGCAAGGCGTATCGCAACTCCAATGATCAGATAATTCTGAATGTCTATAACTGGGACCATCCCTGGGGACGCGAGCAAAGCAAGAAGCTGCTGGGAATTCCCTTGCCGAACAGCCGCTGGCGGCAGGAATTCTACAAGAATCTGGTCAATCACGTATTGAGGAGACGGCCGCTATATATAGAATATGACGAATCAAGCGGTGCGCTGGCGGAGCACCTTTGGCCGCAGGGGCTGGGGTACGTGCTCGATACCGAGATAGCAAGCGATTCGATTGCCGGCGATGATTCCATAATTGCGCGAGCGATGAAGGCGAATGACATGGAGAGTATCCGCACCTGGGGGCTGTGGCTGCATAACCGAGGCCAGTATTACAAGCGGCGCGGCGCCGTTGCCGAAGGCCGCAAGTATGATTCCGCATTCGAGACCCTGGCATCCAAATATTAGCAATTTGGGGTCACAATCCATACGGATCCGCAGGGATAAACTGTGACACCCAATATTACAACATGCTTTCCTCGTCCAGTGGCTGCCGGACTCGGGAAGTCCACAGGAT
>Ga0315289_10001981_pt1 | contig 31761 bp, 49 predicted proteins | sample YL17G11_40_MG_FD_203452 | JGI IMG/M metagenome (GOLD analysis project Ga0315289, IMG submission 203452) | Sediment microbial communities from Yellowstone Lake, YNP, Wyoming, USA - YL17G11_40 | ecosystem: Environmental > Aquatic > Freshwater > Lake > Sediment | place: USA: Wyoming | collected... | reverse complement strand
GTGAATATATAACTTTAAATACGGTTCGTTTAATTATTTCCTATGGAACTTCGACGAGAAAATTTGTTACTCTTCTTTTGTGAATATATAACTTTAAATACGGTTCGTTTAATTATTTCCTATGGAAAAAATAGAAAGGTTTATAAACTATAGTTCTATATCCTTTTATGGAAAATTTAACAACAATACAAGTAACAGAAAAAACAAGAAATAAGCTTGTAGCAATTAAATACAAGTTTGATTGCGAAAGTATGGATGAAGTTATTAATAGACTTCTAAAAATTCTAACTCATTTCAAATTAGCCGATGAATTTAAAGAAGAATGGAAACAAATAAAGCGATAGGAAATAAGCCAATACAAGAGGAGAGGAAAGCCCAGCTAACACCAGAGTTATATGACTTTATTATAGTCGGAAGAGGTAGGGAATTGACTTTTATCATTCCGCATACTTCTAAATTGCCTATTGGAAGCTTGAACAGATTAAGCGAACTTGGCTTTTCTGTCGAGATAGATGCAGACAATAAAATTATCATAGCAAAAAATGGAGAGGAAAAATGACTATGCAAGAAGACGGACAACTTAAATGTGATAAATGTGGTATATTGGACAACAACACAACCAATACGATGTCTAAAGGTTGGACAAAAGAAATAAATAAATCGGCAGACAAATTTACACAAAGATATTTGCATTATTGCCCCATTTGTTCAAAACAAAAATAGGAGAGGAAAAATGAAAGAAGAAAGATGAAAAGAAAATTATTATTAGAAATAACAAAGAAGCAATTATACCAATTAAAAGAACAAGATTATCTTTCAGAAAAAGGATTAAAATTACTTCAAGATATTGAGGAATGGGATAAGGAAGATGAAATAACAGATGAAGAAAAAGAAGTATGGGCAAGAATGCACAGAAAAGGAAAGGAAAAATGAGCAAACAAACAATAAAATATAAAGGAAAAAAGTATTATTACGAGAGACTTTCTGGAGTATCTATGAAAAAAGAAATGCTTAAATGGATAGGGAAAAAAGCTGAAGAAGAAGAATGTTCTATGGCAGATATTATAAGGAGAGCAATTAAAAAAATAATGTGCGAAGAGGAAAATGAATAAAAATGAAAAAACTGACAAGAGAAATAATAAGAAATGAAATAATGAAAAGAAAAGATAAAACATATACAACTCCAAACTATCCTAAACTTATAACTGCAAAAATGAAAGAATTAGGCGATTTAGAAATTGCACAGCAAAAAAGAGATGAAGAACGTAAAGGAAATACTACTGCAGATTTAGGATTTACTTTTACGGGAGAATATAAAGTGAAAAGAAAGGAAAGATGGGATATTCCAATATTAAGGAAAGAAATAGCAAAGATTATAGAAAAAAACCTCAAACTGATGAATATGAACAGGCTGATGATACAGGAAGTGGCAGATGCAATTTTAGTGGAAATGTTTAAAGAGGAAAAATGAATAAGCAGGAAATTATCGACAGACTGAAGGCGATACTTATGAACACAGGAAGAAGCAGTCTAATGGATAAGGGCGAACTTGTAAATCTGATAGAAGAAATAGAAGCTGATGAAACTCAAAAACAAATGAAAGGAGGTAAGTGAAAATGGAACAAAAAGAAATACCTAACTATTCCGAAGTGAAGCCAAAAATTGAGCAGATTTTTCCAGATACGGAGAAAATTCAGCTAGTCACAATCTTGAACAAGCCCTTGATTATTTATGATTTCAAGGCTCTGCCGTCAAGTTTGGCTATAGGAAGGGAATTTGTGGTAATTCTTGCTGACTGCGAAGGAAGAAGAGTTTCCTTTAGTTCGGGTGAAATTGTTTTGAAGCAACTTAATGAAATAAAAGAAAAGCTGCCAGTAAAGACAATCATAACAAGAGAGAAAGGCAAGAGATACTATACATTAAAGTAAATTTATGCTCAACTTCGGTTGAGAGGATAGGCAAGGTTTCGATAAGTAAAAGCGGGGGCTTTTACCTTTTGATGTCACTCTTTTCCTTGCCTGTCCTTCTCTTATGCTCAATTGAGCCAACAGGGAAATAACCTGCGGATACAGGGAGCGAGTAAGTCCTGCTTATGAGAAGGGTTCGCCTGCTGATGAAACCCTGTTGGAATATAAATGGAAAATGGAAACAAATAAAATTTCAAATGAAATATTTCAGTATGTTTGCAGGAATAGGAGGATTTGAATATGGTATTCAGAAAGCCGAAAGTTCACAAAGAAATAATGAGCAGTTTGCAAACAGAAGGGATGAGAAAGAATCGAGATTTTCTTGTAATCCAGATGGAATCGAACAAGCCACAAATAAAGAAAGTTTTCAAACAAGGACACGAAGCACATCATATTTACAATCCAGAAGGGATAGCACCCACAATCCGAGAGATGCATGGGAAAATTGCAAAAATAATACAAAATTGGAATGTATCGGCTTCTCCGAAATTGACAAATATGCAATCGCAACCTACCAAAAACATTTCCCAAACCACAAAAACTATGGCGATGCAACAAAAATTAACCCAAGTGAATTACCAGACTTTGATATGCTCTGTGCAGGATTTCCTTGCCAAGCATTCTCAATCGCTGGAAAAAGGAGAGGTTTTGCAGATACTAGAGGAACACTCTTTTTTGAGATTACAAGAGTGCTTGAAGCTAAAAGACCTGCATTTGTTTTCCTTGAAAATGTCAAGGGGCTACTCAATCACGACAAAGGGCAAACTTTCAGAACAATCATTCAAACGCTTTCAGAATTGGGGTATGATGTTCAATGGATGGTTCTTAACAGCAAATTTTTCGGAGTTCCCCAGAACAGAGAGAGGGTATTCATTATTGGAAGTATTAGAGGAGAACCCAGACCAGAAATATTACCTTTCAGAAAAATCAGTTCAGAGGTTAATGAGTTATATGGACAACAAACTAATTCCATTAAAGCAAGATACACAGCAATCGGAGACGGAAGTTATGTTGCTAAAAGTAAACTCGATGCACAAGGTTATAGAGTAATGAAAATAAACGCCGCAACAAAACAAGGTTATTCAGAAGCAGAAGTTGGGGATGGAATTAGATTAGAATATCCTGAAAGCAAAACAGCAAGAGGAAGAGTGATAAAGCAGAATAGCAATGCCTTAAAATCTGGAACAGAAGGTGTTGTTGTTATGGATTTATACAATAAAGTAGAACATTCTGATAGAAGCTCAGCTTTAACAGAACTACATCATAATACTTCGAGAGTTAGAGAAGGAATGAAAATAAGACGATTAACCCCCACAGAATGTGCAAGACTTCAGGGTTTTCCTGATGATTGGGCTTTAGGAAGTGACACGCAAAAATATAAGCAATATGGCAATGCAGTTACAACTAATGTGATAAAGGCGATAATGATGGCTTGGAAACTGAATGAAAAATGAAAAGTGTAAAATGCCAAATGTGTGGGAAGATAATCCATATTATGAAGAAAGAAGGCATAATGTTCAAACCAGAGCATAAAAGATATTGGTTTTGCAATGAATGCTAGAGGAAAATAATAAGATGACAGAAATAAAAAAATTATCACTAAATAATTATTACAAAGATTTAAATACTTTGTGTGTGTGTGAATAAAATGGAAAAGAGACCTATATGCAAAAAATGTAGTAGTGCTACTATTTATGTAACTGAAGAGGAAATAGTATGCCGAAGGTGTGGATATAGACAAAAGAGAGGAGAAAAGAATAAAAAATGAAATGTGATTATTGTGGTTCAGAAGATGAAGAATGCTATGAAGGATGCACTTGTGCTAAATGTATTAATCCTGAAGGTTATGAAGAATGGAGAAATAATAATCCAGAAGCTTATGATAGATGGTTAGAAAAAAAGTTAAATGGAGAAGGAGATTATTAAAAAATATGGAACAACAAGAACTTGCTAAAATAAAAAACTGGCGTTGTATTGCTCCAAATGAAGTTGTATTCGAAGTCGATGATGCTTTAACATCATGGCTTTCTATTAATGCAGCAGGAATTAAGCTTTATTATGCGAACTATAACTTCAGCATTTATTACGCAGAGGGGCAACGAGGATGCCATCTTCATATTTACAGCATTCAAGGACTTACAGAACTTTCTCCTGAAGTAAGAAAAAAGTATAAAGAATTGTTCCTTCAAAAATATTGCCCTGAAGCTGATATTAAGATGGTAGAAGAAGGCAGACTAATTGCTGCTGAATTTTTGCCTCATTTTAAATATGGCACGATAAAAAAGCTATGTGGTATTTGGAATGAAGGCAACATAAATAGAATAGAATTAGAGTTACTCGAACAAATTAAGGCAGAAATAACAAAACAAGTAGAAATAAATCAGAATAGCTTTTTCAATAAAAATGTGGTTTATACTATCTCTTTAACTCAAATTGCTAGGAGATATGGTTTGGAAGTTGATAAAAGAGGTATGGCTTTATGCCCTTTCCATCCAGACACAAATCCTAGCTTAAAGCTTTATGAGAGTGATGGAATTTTTATTTGTTTTGGTTGTGGAGTTAAAGGTAATGCTATAAAATTCAATTATCTTTTGAAAAAAATATATAAAAAGAACAAAAAAATAAGTGGGGTGGGATAAAAAACTAAAAGTTCGTATTAATTACCCCGTCTACTGATATCTATATAGATAGATAGAGATATACTATATAGATATATAGAGACGGGGTAGCAAATAGAGTTAAAAGGATGTATGGATAGATGTAGACGAAGTGAAATGGAGTTAAAAGTTCGTATTAATACTAAAAAGGTGGTAAAATGGAAAAAACAACATTAGAAATGGTTCATGAAGTTTACAAAAAATGGCTTTACATTGAAGATTTGGGTAGGGTAGATGTTCTTTTAGCAGTAGCATTAAGTAGAACCCAAAAAGGAGTTCCTTTATGGCTTTTTTTAGTTGGAGCTTCAGGAGATATGAAAAGTGAGCAAATTAATGCCTTAACTAATCCAGACCATACATTTCAACTTAACCAGCTTACAAGCAAAACCCTTGTTTCTGGAAACCCACTTGTTAAAGATTTAGCTCCTGAACTTAATGGGAAGCTAATTCTTACAAATGATATGGCAGCTATGCTTGAATTAAGAAGTGAGGAAAAAGCTGAAATTTGGGCACAATTAAGAGATTTATATGATGGAATTGCAGGAAAATGTAGCGGAACTGGGAAAATATCAAGATATACAGATATATTTGTAACATGGATTGCAGGTTCAACCCCCCACATTGACCATCAAATATTAATCCATCAAACATTAGGAACAAGAGAGCTTATTTATAGGACAAAAGAAAAAGAAGAGATTTTGAAATTAATGCAGCGAATTATGGAAAATTCAGAAAAACTAGAAATGATGAGAGCTGAATTAAAATATATCACAGGAACTTTTTTGCGGAATAAAGAATATAAAGATAGGGAGATTAATGAACAAGTAATGGAAAAATTATTCAAATGGAGTGAGTATGTTTGTTATATGAGAGCAATGGCTGAAAGTGATGCTTTTTCAGGAGAATTATTAAGGGATGTAACCCCAGAAATGCCAACAAGGATATTGCAACAACTTACAAGATTATACAAATCATTAATGAGTTTAGAGGACAATTATACTGATGAGAGAGCATTAAAAATTATAGAACATGTGGCAAAATCCAGCATATTCCCAATAAGAGTAAAAGTTCTTGATTATTTGATAAAAAATCCTTATGAACATACTTTATCCAATGTAGCAAAATATCTCAAGATAGGAAAAAAGACAACTTATAGGGAACTAAACATTCTTTGGAATATGAATCTTATATTTCGTAGAGAAGAAGAAGTTTTTTTTGGTATGAATAAAGATATAAAAACAGAGAAGGAAATTTATTATTTTAGCATTAATTCCAACCATCCCTTCATTCAAAAAATGATAGAGGATAAAGGAGATTTATTAAATGTAGAATTACCAGAAAAAGAGAATGAAGAGTCAAAATTAGAAGAAAACAAAGAAGAATTAGAAACCGAAAGAATAAAAATAAGAAATAGCGATTAAATTCAGAGAAGAGAAGGAGAGGTTATAATTCGATGAGCCAAGATAATGTTTGGAGATATTTGAAGCGACAAAAGAAGTCGAAAATGACTGAAGAGATAGCGAAAGCGTTAAACATAAACAAATCAACCACTTCAACCAACTTGCGTAAGCTTGAGAAGCAAGGCTTGGTTAGAAGAAAATATATAAAGTTCTTCAATAGGATATATTGGCAGAATGGAGTATATAGAACAATTTGGGAGATAAAAAGATAAAATGCCTAAGATTAATAAGAAAAAGAAGTATAAATGCAGGAAATGCGGAGAAATGTTTAGATTAAAGGCAACACTAAATAATCACGTATGCAGGAGCTTAAGCTAGGAAAATGAGTTTAATTACAAAAATCCAGCAGATAGCGGCTAGAATACCTCTAATTCGCTACTACAAGTTCAAGGTAAGCGAATCTCGGATGAAAGAGGAGTTAGCTAAGGCAAAGCAAAGTGGGCTTCAATGGATGCTTGAAAATGGCTATCCAATCTTAAAGTATGCAGATAAGCCAAAAAAGAAGAAATTAATAAAAGAAGAGAGGAAAAGAATGGAAAATGCTTACGAGAAGCATATGAATTATGGAGATAATTATCCCCATATCATTTATGATAAAAAAAGAAAATAAAAAATGGTATGCCTAAATAATATGGGAACGGCATTTGTAAATAAAGCAAGAAAAGAAGGCAAAATAGCCTTTAGGTCTGCTAGTTCGCATTCTCCTATAGATTGCTGCATAATTGACAGAAAAGCCAAAACCATATGGTTTTGCCAATGCAAAGCTAAGATAATGTCCTTACGAGCTCAGGAAAGCTTATACAAGCCATTTTCTTGGCTAGATGGAACTTGGAAAGTCAGATTCAAAATCATAACTAAAAGTGATGAAAATTGAGATAAATTGGTTAGCTGTAAATGTGATATTGGCATTCCTAAATGTTATAGGTTGTCTTATTTGGGCAATACTCATTTCGGAAGTCATAAAACAAAAGCAAAGAAAGAAAAGATGAGAAGTATGAAATGTATGTATAAAAATGGCAAGGGATATTGTCATAATAAGATAATAACAAATAATCATGCCACAATAAGATGCAAAAAAAACAGGGAGAAAAAATGCAAACAAAGAAAGATAGAAGTTTTAGATGTTTAATGTGTGAAAATATTAATAAGAAGAAGCTATACTGCAAAGTTTGTATATGCAAAAAGTGTGGAAAAAAAATAAAAGAAATAATTAAGAGGTGAAAATGGGTGGGACAGAAGTTTTCGATTTATTGGAAAAAGAAGATAGAGAAATGTCAGTTGAGGAAATGAGCAATATTTTAAATCTGACTAAATTTAGTGTCTGGAAAGCCTTGAAGCGAATGGAAAAATATAATGAAGTCAAGAAAAGAAAATTAACAAGACAAGAAATAAAAAAATTAAATAAGCAATTTACTGGAAGGCATGTAATCTGGAGGATTGTAATCACAAATGTTAAATAGAAAATATAAGGAAGTTTTATTTATTTTAGGGATTATTGTTTCATATCAAGTTTTTGCTTTAATTCTTTTTTCAAATTCACAACTTGCAAAGAATTTTCTTATGGCTTATGTTGCGTTTATTATTCTTCTTTTTCTTCATAAAACTCAAAATGGCTAGGAAAAACAAAATAAAAAAAGAAAAAAAGCAAGAAAAAGAAAAGATATGGAAACCAAAAACTAAAGGTAAAGGTAGTCTTTGGTGTAAGATGCTTGGGTTATATAATAAAAAATGAACAAACTCGATAAAATTTTAATTATCTGCAAGATAGGAACTTTTTTATTGTTAGCAATTATAATCTGGCTTTTGCTAAAGAATATATATATTTTAAAGACTAATCCATGCAAATTATGCGAACAAATAGGATATAATTGTTTTCCAAAGTTACTAAAATGAAAAATAGAATAGAAGAAAAACTAAACGAAATAATAATAAGGCAAGAAACTATTTATTTTGATTTGATAATAGTTACAAATATCCTGCTTATTGTCTTATTTTCTCAAAGAAATATATTTTTAAGTCTTTATTTCCTTTTACTTTTACCAATATGCTTTATTTTGGAAAAAATGGCAAAAATAAAATTAATGAAAAGATTAAAATTAAAAAGGAGGTTAGAAGAAAAATGGCAGAAGAAGTTTTGAAGACAAACATTCAACGAGAAGAAAAATACATCTATTTTTGCAAAGGCAATCCAATTGTAATTTATAAAGTAAAGGCAGGCAGACCAAAGAAGAAAACAGCTTGAATTATAAAATGTTCGAGAAAATATGCAAGATTTGCAATAAAAGGATTTATCCAAAAAAGGAAAATTGGTGTTGCATAATTGATTATGAAAAGGAGATAGAAACAAAAAAAGGATATTATCATAGAAATTGCTTCATGGAAAGATTCAGGCAGAAAGTTATAGAAGCTGCAAAATCAATAGCAAAACACATACAAGTTCCAGCATAATGGAAAAGATAATTTGCCAAGAATGCGGAGTAGAAATAGAATTTGTAGATGTAATTACAATTCCTAAAAACTTTATTTGCCCTCTTTGTGGAAAAGCAATTATAGGACAAGAGAATAATAAGATAACCAAGCTTAACAATAAAACTTTATCATGGAAAGAGAGAATAAAAAATATGAATAGGAAAGTAGCGGAAGTTTTTGAATAACGACTAAATAAACACCTTCTTATTTACTTTTTCTTTTTAATAACTAAAAAGACATTTTAGGGCTTAATTATTTAGGGGGTATCTCAAGCCAAGATTTATTTTCCTTATTTTTTCCCCATCTTGAGATATAACCAGAAATTTTCCTTTTTACATTATCTTTGCTTCCTCTTGGTCTGCCAAGATGCTTCCCTTGAGATTTAAGATAATTAAGCTTATCTTTTATCCTTTCCCTAATTAGTTGCCTTTCAAACTCTGCGGCTGCTCCTAATATTTGCAGGAAAAACATCCCTTGTGCAGTATTCGTATCAATGCCTTGAGTATAGCAGATAAATCTTATTTTGAAATTCTTAAATTCCTCTATTAGTTGAAGAAGATGTTTTAATGACCTGCCTAATCTATCTAACCGATAAATAAGAATAGCATCAAATTCCTTTCTTCTTAATCTTTGCAGCATTAAATCTAATTGTGGTCTGCTTTCCATAGAGCCAGAGGCATAATCTTTGAATACCTCATATTCCCAGCCCTCTTTTTTGCAGTATTCTATCAAGGGGAGCTCTTGCTGTTCCAAAGTCTGCCCCTTGTCTATTGTTGATACTCTGCAATAAATAGCTATTTTCATTTTAAGCTTTCGGCATGCCGAATAGTATTATAGAGATATTCGGCTAACCAATTATTTTTTAACTAAAGTAGTGATTAAATAGAGAGTTGGTAGGTATCATTTACTTTATCACGCATTTTTTTAGTTATATTTTCTTCTTCTATTTCTCCTCTTTCATTGCGAACTTCATTATAAATTTTGCCAATTGCTGCCGCAGACATATGACAATCAGTATTTGCAGAAATATAATTAGCTAATTCTGTTTCGCTCATCCAATTTTGTTTTATAATCAAATGAATCGCAGTTTCTGTCAAAATTCTATTTCTTATTTCTCTTGCAGACATTGCCTTTATCCTTGATTTTAATGCTTCTTGTTTTTTTGCTCTATATTCTTGTTCATTAATAGGATAAAAATTTGCAAATCGTCCATGAAAACTATGTCCTGTGGAAAGATAATCTAAAGTCTTTTTTCCATAAACCCATAACTTTTTTTTCTTGCTGGAATTAAAAAAGGAAAAATAACCTCTTTGAAATTCCCCAGAATAATAAACATCTATTAATGCAATGCTTCTTGTTAACGCAATTGTTTTAGGCAAATCAAAAAAGTCTGGAACAACAACAATGATAAATAGATTAAGTTGTCCACACTCCCTGAAAAACTCCATTAATGCCTGAGTCATTTTATATAAGATTCTAGTTCCCATCAAGTCAGCAGCAGCCTCATCATAAATCAGAACACTATAAGGAAACTTAAACATTTCTTTGCTTTTCTTGAATAGTTCCTCCGCACTAAAACAAATATTATCTGTGCCAAAAGTATAATTTTTGCCATATTTCTCATTTACTTCTTGTGTTAAATAATATCCTAACTGCATTGCCATTACGCTTTTCCCAACACGAACTTGACCGCTGCCAGAAACCAATAAAACGAAGTCCCAATCTTTTTTGATATGCTTAACCATAATATCCAAATTTGATTTTAAGGCTTCATCCATATAATACCCTTCTGTTTCTGGAAATTGCTTTTGGCATATTTTCATGTTTATTTCCTCCCATAAATCGCTGTTCTTGCATCTCCAATTTTCGGCATCAAATATCCATATTTTCCAAGAAGTTTCCTTAATGAAATTTCCAAATCTTCAAGCTTCATATACAAATCGTTGGCAATTTTCTTTGGAGCATTATAACCTCTGATTGAAAATTTCATAGATTCATTCCGCAAAGGATATATTGCTGAAATTTTTTCATTAATGTCTTTGGCTTCCTTATCAGAAATATCTTGGCTTATCTCCCTATGGATTGTTTTGAGTATGGAGAACCATTCCTCAAGATTAAAATTCAGGGCAGCAATGTCTGCAAAAGAAATCAAGCGATTGATTCTTTCAAGATAGGCAAAAGCCATATTGAAAGCCGCTTTATTTTCCTCTTCACTCTCAAGAAAATCCTCTCCAACCATCTTCAGATTAGAAGAAGAAGATTTAAAAATATATTTAAACTTCAAAGGTATTGATTTTCTTAATGGCGATTATAAGAAAAATTGAAGAGCTTCCAAAAGAGCTCCCTCCTCCAGTTGTTGATATTGAAAGATATTACAAGCTTAGGCAAGAAAGGGCTAAACAGAGAGCACAAGAACAAGCAATAACATCCGCACAAGCTATTAGGGCAGAAACAATTTCAAAATTATTAGAAAGGATAGCAGAAAAAAAAGCGAGAGTTGAAGAATTACAGAAAAAAAGAGGAAAAGTTACTGATTCTGAAAGGAGAACAAAATATAGCATAAGAATACGTGAAGAAAGAGAAATTATAGAAGGATTAAGAGAAGGAATTAGTAGTCTACAAAAAATTGCGTCTAATTCTTTGGATTATTATAAATATGAAGATATTATGAAATATGCAAAATCCAAAGGAAAAGAATACAAACTTAAAAAAGAATGGAGAATGGAACAAGAAAAAAAATTAGTAACAGTTGCTGTTCCTTTTATTCCTACTGCAGGACCAAGAGTTGTAACAACTGAAAAAGTTATTGAACGAGTTACTCCAAAATTATTTAAACCTGCAAAACTTATAGTTAAACCTGCAGAACTTATTCCTCCAGCAATAGTTAAACCAATAGTTGCTATTGCGAAAATTATTGAGCCAGTAAAAACTGCTTTAGAAAAAGCACAAGAAAAAGTAATGGCTGCATATCAAAAAGTTTATTATTTTTATAAGCCCGAAGAAAAAATTGCAGAAGAAAGAATAAGAGAAGTTCATGATAATTATGAAACTGGAGTTAAAAAATTTAATGAAGAATCAAAGGCATTAGAAGGAGACATTTCTAAATTTGAAGGAAAATATATTGGAAGAGAATTACCTGAAAAAGAATATAATATAGCAGTAAAAGAACAAGGACGATTAAAAGAAGTCGTAAGAAAATTAGAAGAAAGTGAAAAATTTTGGACAGATTTTAGAGAAAAAGCCACAGAATTTGAAACAAGAGAAAGAATAAAAGCCAAAGCATTTTCTCCAGTAAGAAAAGTTTTAACAAGTTTCTCTCTTGGGGTTATAACAGCTCCTTTAGCAATTACAGGAATGGCTATAACCGCAATTACTAAACCAACTGAATTAATCAAAGGAGTTTTTATTGAAACTCCAAGAGCCATCATTGAAAGACCATTAGAAGTAATTCCAGAGATAATAGGGGGGGCAGTAGTATTTACAGGAGTAGTGGGAATAATGCGTTCTGCAATAAGCAAAGTAGCAGCTATGAAAGTAACTCCAAAAGTAACTCAAAGTTTTTCAGTAACTGAATCAATAAGAGTTGGAAGAACTCCTGAGGGACTTGGTCTATGGGGAACAAAAGGAAATGTTATTACTAAATTAGTAAATCCTCGAACAGGAAAAACAATTTCAGTTTTAAGAACAGAAACAGTTTCTTCAACTATTACTGCACCATCAAAAGCAGGTTCAATAAAAGCTTTTACAGAATCTTGGGCTGCAACTGTGAGGGCAGGAGATGTAGGAATAATCTTGGGAAAAGTTCCAAGAATAAAACTTAATTTAGCAAAATCAAAAGGAACAATGACTTTGTCTCCAACAGAAGTTGAAAGATTATGGAGAGGATTTGGAGAATATGGAATAAGAGAAATAGGAAAAGCCGAGATTTTATTAAAACCAAAACCGGCTCTTAAAATAAAATTAAAACCAGGTAGAGAATTTGAAGCATTAAGTGATGTATGGATGAGAGAGATGGGAGTTGCTCCCAAAATTATAGCTAAAATAACTCCTAAAAAAATTGTTGCTATAAAAGGAGCAGAATATAGATATATGGTTAGAGCATTGACAGATATTTATGGAAAAGAAGGAGCAGAAGCAATAATCAGAGCAAAAGAATTAGGAGTTGCAAAAGCATTCATACCAAGAAAATATTATATAGGAATTAGAAAACTACCAAAACCTTCAATAATAAAAGCAAAACTTCCTCCAGAACTTATAACAAAACCAGTTGAGATGGGACAAAGATTACAGCAACTCATTGGAGGAATACCTGAAAAAGCAGTTGCCAAAGCTCAAGCTGCACAAATTTCAAAGATTACCGCAAGAGCAATGCTTGGAGAAGTAAAGCCAATCAAAGTTGTTACTACAGCTCCCCCTGCATTAAAACTTGCACCAGCAGTTGTTGCTGCTCTTGGAGTGTCTACAACGACTAAATTGCGAGAAAGAGAAATAGAAAAATATAGACAAAAAGTAAGTCAATTAACAAAATTAGAGCAAATAGCAAAGCAAAGAGAAAGATTAACGGCGGCACAAATAACAGCTCAAATAGAAGCATTAACAGAAAGACAAATCGCAGCACAAAAAGTAGCCCAAGTTCAAGCACAGAAATATGCTCAAAGACAAATTCAAGCATTACAATATGTAATTCCAACAGTTGCTATTCCTATTCCTTATGTTCCTCCCGTAATTCCTATTTCTCCTCCTCCTGTAATTCTTTTTCCTTTTAAACCAACACCAGAAGGAATAAGAGCAAGGAAAAAAAGGGAAGCACAATTAAAAAAACAATATAAAGCTTATACAGCTTCAGTTGGAGAAGCCCTTCTTGGAAGAAAGCCAAGAAAATTAACAAGAAAACAAAGGGAAAAAATAATTAAAGCTAGATATACAGGAATAGAATTAAGACCACGAATTTAAGATAAAGGAGAATAAATGGAAGAAAATCAGGAAGAAGTTGGAGGAGAATTAGTTCCACAGCCTCAGCCACAGCAGCCGATTCCTGCTGATTATAGCGATAGCTTTTATGGTATGCCACCAATGAAGAGAGATAGTTCTCTTGAAATTGGCTTGATAAGGGAAATTAATCCAAAGAAAATTATGGATGACATTGAGCATTATCTTACTGGAGAGATTTTCGATTTGGAGACAGGAAAATACATCAGAAAATTCAAGCCAATCATGAACAAGGAAGGCATAAATACTTTTCTGTTTATCGCTAATGGAGTTATTAATCAGATTGTAACCTTAAGTAATTTTGAGGATGATGAGATAAGAAAGTTGGCAGTATATATTATGGAAAGAGCAATTCCCGTAATCTCGCTTAACTGGAAAGAATATGGAGTTGTTGATAAAACATTGCTTCCAACAATTCATAGTATGATTTTCACGATGGTTTGGGCAGCCTTGAAGAAATCTCTTAAAGAAGGAGAAAGAAGAATGATAGGAAGAACAATCCAAGAGAACATTATGTCAAGGCAAATTCCTTATGAAAATTATCAGGAAAAAAGAGGAGGCATTTTTTCAAGGTTAAATCCATTCGGAAGAAGATAAAATGGCAGATGCAATAAATCTATTTAGTTCATGGGGAGCAGGACTCAAAGGTTCTTTGGTTATTGCAAAATATATGGGGATATTTGGACTTGTCATTGGAGTTATAATCTTTATGTTTTTTAAGCAAAGGCAAAGAAAACTTTACAAGTTTCCAGTAACAATATTTTCAGAAAGGGCGAATGGACAAGTTGAAGAAATAAAAGATTTAGGAGCATTCATTAGGAGAAAAAATACTTCTCCCTTTTTTAGGCTTTTGAAAAGAAAGAAAGAGATGACTACCCCTCCAGTGCTTTATGGAATCTCACAGCTTAACCATCTCTATTATTATCAGAAAGATATGGATACTTATATTCAACTAAAGCCCCAAATTTCAAAAGAGATTTTAACTTTCATACCAATTGATGCTGATATTAAATATGGGGCAATCTTGGAAATAGCAAGAATAAGAGAGGTTATAAAGGAGGAGAATAAATTCTTGAAATATGCCCCTCTAATTGGAATCATATTATTGTTTGTCTTGGCAATAGTTTTCCTTTATATGCTACTTCAAAAGTTTGACCCTGAATTATCATTAAGGGTTGCTGAACAAACAAGACTTGCTGCTGAGGCACTTGCAAAGGCAAAAGCAGGAGGAACTTAAAATGGAAAAGAGGGGTGAATATAAAATCTTGAATTTGATTTTTCTTTTCATAGCAATTGTAATTGGCTTCGTATTTGTCTTATATGCTCTAAATAATTTAAAGGGAACTCAACAGGCGAATGATACTTTTTATAATATCACAGAAATAGGGATAGAAAAGTTCAATATGTTTCCAAAATTCTTTCTCGCAATCAGCTTGATTCTTGTAGCCATCATGATTTTCTGGGCAATTTCCCATATAACAAAATATTCAGGAGGAATGGGAGTATGATAAAAACAAAATTAATTTTTGTAGGAGTAATCTTATTTTTTATAATTTTCTCCATTCCTTCTGTTTTGGCAGTTGTAGTTCCTGGAGGCGAATATGGGGCAATAGCTAAACCTATAGTTAATAATTATTATTACTATAATCAATCTTTTCAAAATGTAACAATCTATAATGGAACTTCCTATAATTTAACCTATGAAAATTACTGGAATAATTATGGGCAGTATTGGTATAATCACACTCAATCTGTTTTTGATTTATGGGGACAATGGTTTTATAATCAGACAGATGCAGCAATAAATTGGGTTCAAGAACAAGGATACCTTACAAACATTACAAACTATACAGAAACAGACCCTATTTTTTCTGCATGGGATAAAGATTATTCTGATTTGATAAACAAGCCAACACATCTTTCGAACTTTACAGATGATTTAGGAGATAGGGGATATACATATTTGAGCAACTTTACAGATGACATTGATTATTCAATAAAAAATGTTAATCGTTCTAACTTTTGGGATGATTTGGATTCCCCACTTGATAGTTGGCTTTCAACTTATAATGCAACCTATGATTCAAAAGTAAGTTATGCCTTTGGAGATTGCCCAACAGGACAAGTTGTAATGAACACAACAATATCTGGAGTGCAATGTATAACTCCTACTGGGGATGGAAGTTATAATGTAACATATGAAGCAACAACAAATGATGTAAATGCAAATAGAAGCAGTTGGTTCTCAACATATAATTCAACTTATGACGCAAAGAACTCAAGCCAATGGATAAGAACAGATGGAAATATTTATTATCAGAATTTAACAGGTAGAGTTGGCATAGGAACAAATAATCCAAGTTATAAATTGCACATTACAGATAATGTAAATGGTGGTTTGCAAATGGCAATTATCAATCCTAATACAGGAAGCAGCTCGTATGCTAATTATATTATATCGAGCGATTCTGCCGTTGGTCGACTTGTCGCATTTAGTTCAACTTATGGTGAGCCATATCAAGGAGATATTGCTTTGTATACTACTGGAGCAAATGATTTGATGTTCGGAACAGGTTCGACACCAAATGAAATGATAATTAAGAATGGTGGAGCTGGCAAGGTAGGTATCGGAACAATGAATCCAACACAAAAATTAGATGTCAATGGAAGTGTAAATATAACTGGAAATATAACGGCAGATTGGGGATTTATGAAAATAAATAGTTCAAATATTCAAAATCCTATAATATATTATTCAGATGAAGTTTGGATAAACAAAAACAGCTCTTATGCCTTTGTATTTAATGCTTCTCAGTTATCTACAATTTATTATAATGCAACACAAAGCCAGGCTGTTGTTGGAACAATAGATGGAGGAACATTAGTAGATACACAGCATCCAGATGGAAAGTATGAAGGGAAAACTTTTAACTTTTCAGAAGTTTCAGCAACGCCAGGATTAGATTTAAGGATTAATTTTACTGGGGTAGATAGTTTCAATCAAGGGATAATGAGATATAAAACATCAAGTGGATTAGCAGGAGCATATCCAATTATTCAAATGTGGAATTATGATACAAGCACTTGGGAAGATTATCCGCCAGTTGCTCAAAGCACGACATTCGCAACTATTGAACAGCCAGTATTTGATGCAGTTGACCACATTGATATTAATGGAGTAGCACAGATGAGAATATATAAAGCAACTAAAGGAAACACAGGAAATCATTATTATGTAGATTGGTTAGCAATTGCAAAAGGATATGGAACACCATCTGGAGAAGAAGTAGACCCTTATTCAGTTCATTTAGATGGTTCAACACCATTAACCGCAAACTGGGATGCAGGATTATTCAATATAACTGCAGACTGGTTTAATGGAAATTTAAATTGGAACAATATACAAAATATAAATCAAAGTATTTATTCTACTTATAATACAACTTATGCTTTATGGGCATATAATCAGACAACTTCTGCCATTGATGATATTAATTCAAGGTTTTGGAACAAAACTCAAACCTATAATAAAACAGAGATAGATTCAAATCTTTCTAATTATTATCTTGTTTCTAATCCTTTAAATTTCTTAAATGTAACAACCATATCAAATCAAACCATTGCAAGAATTGGAGATTGCCCTTCTGGACAAGTGGTTCAGAATACTACAACATCTGGAGTTCAATGTATTGTTCCTCCAGCAGGCTCTGAAACAGACCCTTTATGGACAGCCAATTCAAGCCTTGTCGCTTATACGAATCAGCAAGGAAACTGGACTGTTAATTCTTCTCAATATTGGGATAATTTAGATAGTTTTAATTCTACTCAAATGGAAAATAATGGCGGAACTTTGAATATATTAGAATCTTGGTTTAGTTCTTTATTTGACGCATTATTTGGAGCTAAAACAACAGATGATTTAACACAAGGTTCAACGAATTTTTATGATAATAAAAGCTGGAATCAATCATTAGCCAATGTATTATATGCACCTATTTCAGTAACTGGAGATAATTCTTCTTGGAATCAATCTTTAGCCGATGCACTTTATGCAGAAATCCAATGGGGATATAATATGACGATTCCTGCGAACAGTTATACAGATACAAAAGTCGCAACTGCAAATCTGCATTTGCATAGTATAAACAATATAACGATGGATAATAATTTGAATATGAGTGGAAAGAATATAACAAATATAAATTCTGTTAATTATCAAAATTCAAGCGGAGCAAATGTTTGGAGAACTTATTATAATGGAAGTGCACTTATCACAGAATTTATAGGATAATTAATATGATAAAAAAAAAGATTTTACTAATCTTTATTGGAATAATGATTATCTTAAATAGTTTTTTAGTTTTTTCTCTATTTGAAGATAACGGCTCTTTAACACAAACACTTTATGACTGCGGAACTTTAAATACAACAAATGCTGTTTATACTCTAAACCAATCAATAGATGGAAGTGGACAAACCTGCATAACTGTTCAAGCAGATAATGTAACTATAGACTTCAATGGTTATAATATTACAGGAGATTCTTCTGGAGCTGATTTAGAAGATGGAATATATATAGATGGCTATAATGACACCAAGATTATAAACGGAATAGTTTCTGGATTTACAAGGGGCGTTTATTCTGCTAATAATTATGGATTGAACATAAGCGGAGGCAATTATAGCAATAATGGACCTGCTGATGATACTATAAGTAATAATGATGGTTATGGAATATATTTGTCAAACTCAAATAATTTTACACTTTCTAATTTTCCAGTTAGAGACATAACTGAAAGTGGAGCAATTTCAGAAGTAATAGCTCCATCTTTTCAATTAGACAAAGCTATAGTGGGAATAGATGCAGAAAAGGATATTTTTGGAATAGGAGAAAGCATAGACTGGCTGGAAAAAGATGATTGTTATGGAAATTATTGTAATTTAAGTAATGAAGAATTAAGTAATGAAATAGATAAATCAGTAGACAAAGCAATAGATTATGAAATAAATAATTATGCCTCGAACCTTGAAAATGATAACCCTTCCAATAATTTTAATGTTTTATTCTTATTGAAATATGCGAATGAAGTAAAACAAAATGATAAAATAGAAAATGCCCTTCCAAATATGACAAGAGAATTCACAAAAACATTAACAAAAAAAGAGTATGATATGTATATGCCTCTTCTTAACCAGATTAATCCAGAGTTTAACTTATCTGAAAGTAATTATTACAATGGCATTAAAGAGAATGCCCAAAACAGCGATGATTTTAGGATTATGAATAGGCAACTCGGAATTTTTGCTTATTACTGCAAAGATGTTTTTATGAATTACGGCAAGGAAGAAAAAGACTGGATTATAAATTATTTTTTAAATACTTCTCTTGGAGATGGAATGAACGAAACAGAATTGACAAACTATTCAAATCAGTATTATGCGACAACTCATTCCTTGTTTTATCTTAATATGATGTATGAACAAGGTTGCATAGATAAAGAAGCAGTAGATAAAGCGGCAGAGGCTGTTTTATTCAGGAGTAAGCTGTTAACTCATTATTCTGACCCAAATTTAGAAGCCCCTATGGTGCTGTTATTAAGCAATCATTCAGAATTGGTAAGGAAAAACTGGATGCCTATAATACTTGAAAACCAAAGAAATGACGGCGGAGGGTCTTTAATTCAGCAGATAAATGAATCTCATAGTCATCCAACAGGAGTTGCTTTATTATCCTTATTAGCATACAAGGAATATGTGCTTGATAAAAATGCTTTTAATATAAGCATACCTTTCAAGCCATTAAAAGAGGATTTAAATTTGTCAGGAATAGTTGAAGCTTTGCCTGAGCATCATTCAACATATTGTATTTATATAGAAAATTCTAATTATGGAGTTATAACTGGTGTCAATGGAAGTGGAAGCACTTTTACTAGAAGTAATTATGGTATCTATTTGTATAATTCAAATTATACAACTATAAATAGTAGTAATATGAGTAATTTAGGTTCAATAGGATTTTATTTAGAGAGTAGCAATAATAATATTTTATCTTTCAACACAGCAAGTTCAGATAGTAATGGAATATTTTTTGACTCTGGTTCAAACAATACAATTCAAAATAATATTATGAATTTAAATTATGTTGGGCTTACTCTAAATAATTTAAATAACAATATGATTTTTAATAACACATTCAATTCAAGTTCGGGTTTAATGATTGATATTTATAATTCAAATAACAATAATGTAAGCAATAATAATCTTTGGAATTGCAGTTCTTCTTTTTCTACTTATGGTTGTATTCGTCTTTATAGTTCAGATTATAATATTCTTAATAATAATAAAATAGATACAAGTTTTGGTTATGGAATACAGATTTTTTCTTTCGGAACTGGCGATAATTCTTCGAATAATGTTTTTAGAAATACAAATATGACAAATATAGAAGAATTTTCAGTTTATTTATATACTAACGAAAATTCACATACTCTAAATAACACATTCATTAATTTTACTTACAATAGCGAAAGCGTTATGATTAATTCAAGCTTAATAAGAAAATGGTATTACAAGGCTTATGCAAATTGGAGTAGTGGAGGCATTGTAAATTCAGGAAATGTTTGGGCTTTAAACAAAACAAATGGCTTGGAATTTAATGCTACGATTAGTTCTGGAACAATACCTATACAGGAAATTACAGATTATATTAATAACGGAACAGCAAAGAATTATTATTCTCTTTACAATATAACTGCAACAAATGGCACTATAAGTTCTAATCATAGTTTTAATGCGAGCTTGGGGAATAATTTGACTGATTATTTTGTTTTGGAGGGTGTTGGTATAGATACTTGCACTCCGCCATCAATTAATAATGATTGGAATGTTAAATTCGAGGATAATTGTGTTTTATTAAATGATACTGATTTAGGCATAGGAAGTCTGAATGTATATGGTGGCTCTGGAACATTTACTTTACTATCTAATCTCACAATAAATAGGAAATCATTGGTTTGCACAACAAAACCTTGCTCATTCATTTTAATAAATCCTGGAAGATTAATAGAAATATGAAATATAAATATTTAAATATAAATTTAAATAAGGATGTATTTAGTTAAATATGAAAAAAACATTATTAATGCTTGGATTAATTTTTTTAACGTTAATTCCTTTAGCGAATGCTGCAACATCCTATTATTTCAAGCAAAATTCTCTAGTTAATTTAAAGATTTTTTGCTTTGATGATAATGATTACTATTGCGATAATAGTGTTTTATGTAGTATTACTATTTTATATCCAAATTCAAGCGTTTTAGTAGATAATCAGGCTATGAACTATAATCCTAGCTATTATGATTATAATATCTCTTCAGATTATACAGATACATTGGGAGAATATTCTACTTCTGTTCTTTGCAATTCCACAAATCTAACTGATTATGCTATTTTCACTTTTACAATAACGCCGAATGGTGAACCTATGGAAATGGCAAGTTCAATCCTTCATATAGGCATATTTGCAATATTCATAATTATAGGATTTATTTTGGCTTATTTGAGCATCTCTTTCAGTCCAGACCATGTTTTCCTGAAATTTCTTTTTTTGGTTATGGCATTTATTTTTATCATAGTTCCAGCAAATCTGGCAAGGTCTATTATCCCAAGCATTTCTGCAATCTCTGCATTAACTATTCTTTATAATATCTCTGTATGGGCTTTAATCCTTTTTTTTATGTATTATCTTATTTACTTTATTTTTACATCTTTTAAAATAAAAAAAGAGAAGGAGGAAAATTGGGAATAATAAGGATGGCAATATCCGAAGAGCTTGAAATAGAAATAAAGGAGACAGTCAGAAGAATAAAGGAGCTGTTCGGATTTGAGATAAGCAAGATTCAGGCTACGAAAATAATAGCCTTAAAAAATAGGAAATACAAGGAAGTTGTAGATTTGGAAAGGCTTAAAAGAATATTAGGAGGAAAAAATGCTTAAAATGAAAAGAAAGTTAAAAGGAAAAAAGGCAAGTATAGATTTGATAATCTTAATAGTAATGATAGCCGTAATGGCAATTCTTGGAGTTATTTTTACAAAGGCTTTCAAAGATATTTCAGGAGAACTTAAAGCTGAAAAAGAATTTAATAAATCAGCAGATGCGGTTAATGCCATTAATGCGGCAACAGATGCGACAAAATATCTTGATTATCTTATCTTGATTACTTTTATAGGCAGCATTATTGGGCTTATTATTTCCTCGCTTTTTATAGATGTGCATCCTGCCTTTTTTGTTATTTTTTTGATTATATTGATAATAGCAGTTGTCCTTGCTGGAATATTTGCCAATGTCTATTCAGAGGTAGCAAGTCAACCAGAATTAATAAGCACTTCTGTTGAAACTTTCAAATTTTCTAATCTAATCTTTGATAGGTTGCCTTTGTTAATTTTTATTATTGGAATGATAGTAATAATAATTTTATATTCCAAAACCTATGGTGGAGGGGGTGGAATGTAAAAATGGCAAATATCGAGGAAAAAGCTGAAAAAATTATCGCTAGGAAGGCTCAGGATAAGCGATTTAATAGTCGGCAATGGTTTAATAAGGAGGGGAAATCAAGGCTAATACAATTTAGTATTCTCGCCATAATTCTGCTTCTTTCTATCACTCCACTTGTATTTGCTGCTGAAACAGAGGAAGAATGCGGATTATGGTGTCAATTTCTTAATTGGATTGGGATTAATGGAGCAGAACAACCAACAACAGTTGTTAATCAAATTCATACATCAACTATCGCAACCTTGAAACAAGAAAAACTTGAAAAGCCAAGTTATAGAAATAAAGCAGAGGATTCAACGGATTGCTTTTCAGTTGGTGTTCAGGAGATATGCTTCTCAACAAATGTTCAGGATGCTGTTTTCTTCTATCAAGAAGTTGAAGAGGGGATAAAATTCGGCTGGAATGCGACAGCAAGTTCAAGAGAAGGATTGGGAAATTTTGTTATCCATTCAAACATCAATTTTGATGACTTACAGGATATGGAGATAGACTGGAGTGATTTTGACAAGGCAGGATTGAATTACTCCATACAACAAAATAATGTTATAGTTTATAATCCAGAAGTCACAAACTGGTTCTTTGACCCAATTATAGCTAATATCGGGGAAACTTTTGTAAGTAATAATAGAAATATAATAGAAGATAACTCTAACAATCTTTGGGTTGCAATACAGAATAGAACACCAACTCCTTATGAAATATATTTATACAAAAGCATAGATGAAGGAAATACTTGGACAAAAAAATCTACTATTGCACTAACAAACTCTGCTGATTGGATGAGCAATTTATTCATAGACCATCAAAATATACTTCATCTTGCTGCAGTTTTTTCAGATGGTTCTGGTTATGAAGATTTGAGATATTACACTTATAATATCACTTCGGAAACTTTTCTCGGAAATTTTACCCTTGTTGATGGGACTTCTGCTTCTACAGAAGTTAAACTCACAAGAATAGATATAGCAATGAATCCTTCAAATAATATTATTTATGTTGTTTATTCACAAGAAGATGGGACTGCGGCTTGGGATTTACTTTATAGAAGCTGTGATTTAGATACTATCAGTTGCTATAATGCAACTACCGCTTGGACTGCTGCAGCAGTTATAGCAGATGCTTCTGTTATGGGATATAATCAGGGATATGGAGATATTGAAACAAATGGAACTGATATGTTTATTGTATGGAATGGAAAAAACGCTACTTATCCTACAAGCGACCAAATTTTCTATACTCCTAATTTCGGAACAACAAAAGAACTTATTGCTCCTGATAATACGAAAATTTTTGTTGAACCTATGCTAATCTTTTACAATAATACTCCTATGGTTGCTACTGAACAATCAACTGATGATTTAATTCTTTTTAATAAAAGAAATGCAACAACATGGGGAAGTTGGATAACAATAGATGATGGTGCAAGCACTACCAATATACAAGTTACTCTTTCTGAATTAAATGGTATTTTACATGTATTCTGGAGAAATGCTGACAATACTTCTTTATATTGCATAGGAAATTCAACATCAACAAATGGTGGAGCAAATTGGGCAACTTCAACTTGCTTTACCCCTTGGCAAATTAATGCAGTTCGCAATCCACAATTAAGTTATCAATTCAATAAAACTTGGGATTTGCATTTAACTTATCTTAATTATACTGGAACAATATATAATGAAATTTATATGAGAGTGGCGAATTATACTGCACCAGATACAACTCCTCCAAATGTAACTCTTAATGCTCCTATTAATTTTTTCAATTCAACTTCCACAACAATCACTTTTAATTGCACGGCTTTTGATAATGTTAATCTAACCAATGTTACTCTCTATGGAAATTGGAGCGGAGGATGGCATGCAAACCAAACAAACTCAACTCCTATTAATAATACCCCTATAATTTTCTCTAAATCTATTCCTGATGGAATTTATAAATGGAATTGCCAAGCTTGTGATGCTTCAAGCAATTGTAATTTTTCCTCTGTTAATAGAACTTTCACGATAGATGCAATTCCTCCTGCAATAAGCGTAACTTATCCTCTTAATCAAACTTATAGCACAAATGTTTCGGCTCTTAATTATACTGTCAGCGATTTGCGTTTAAGTTCTTGCTGGTATAGTTTGAATAATGGAGTAACAAACACATCTATAACTTGCGGAACAAATAAAACAGGATTAATTTCTGTAGAAGGAAGCAATACATGGAAAGTATGGGCAAATGACACTTTCGGTAATGTAAATTCAAGCTCTGTGACTTTCTTTAAAGATACAATTAAGCCTCAAATAGCAATAACTTATCCTTTAAACACAACTTATACTATCAATGTCTCAGCATTAAATTATACAGTATCAGATACTAATCTTCAGGTTTGCTGGTATAGTTTGAATTTAGGAACTACAAATACAACTGTAACCTGCGGAACAAACTTAACAGGATTAACAAGCAACGAGGGAAGTAATACATGGAAAGTTTATGCTAATGATAGTGTTGGAAATGTAAATTCAAGCTCTGTAACTTTTATAAAGGATACTGGCATTCCAATAATCAGCATTATTTCGCCACAGACTACAACTTATAATAACAAAACAATTCTCGTGAATATAAGTAGCGATGGAGTTTATACATGGTATAACTGGAATGGAACTAACATAACTTATACAACTCCTATTTATATAACATTCAATGAAGGTAGCAATACCCTTAATGCTTGGACAAATGATACGGCTAATAATATTGGTTCGGCTTCTGTAACATTTACGGCTGATACAATAAAACCTTTAATTAGTTTTGTAACTCCAACAACTGCATCAGGAAATTATAGCAGAAATTGGATAGCAGCTAATGTAACTGCAACAGATACAAACTTGCAAACAATAGTTGTAAGACTTTATAATTCAACATATATTCAAATAAACTCGAGCAGTAGCTCAACTTCTCCTTTATTTATTAACTTCACTTCTCTAGCAGATGGAACTTATTATTTGAATGCTACTGCAAACGATACTATTGGTAATAGCAATAGCACAGAAACAAGAACAATTCTGCTTGATACAATCAAGCCCCTAATAGCAATAACCTATCCTTTAAATACAACTTACAATATTAATGTCTCATCATTAAATTATACATTATCAGATACTAATCTTCAGGCTTGTTGGTATTCCTTAAATCTCGGAGTTACAAATACTTCTGTTGCTTGTGGAACAAACTTAACAGGATTAACAAGCAACGAGGGAAGTAATACATGGAAAGTTTATGCGAATGATACTCTAGGAAATACAAATAGCAGTTCTGTAACATTTACTAAAGATACGGCAGTTCCTACAATTGATATAATCAAACCTGCAAGTTATGATATTTATTTTTCAAAGCTTAATATCCCTTTAAATTATTCTGTAACTGCAACAAATCTTGATAAATGCTGGTATAATCTTGATTCTGGTAGCAATATATCTCTTGCTGGTTGCTTAAACATAACCTTTAATGTTACTGAAAACAAGAATTATGCTTTGACATTATGGGCTAACAATACTTGGGGGGGATTAATTTCTAAGGGTGTTAATTTCACAGTTATAAATAAAACCATCGCATTGAATTATAATATTAATGCAATTGAATCTGATGACCAAACTTTTTCGATAGTTCTTGAAGGAGATAACCAAACAAACAATAATATTGTTGCGACTTTAACTTATAATAACAGCCAATCTTCAAGTAGTCTTTCAAAAAGTGGAAAAAATTGGACTTTAACAAATACTATTGCTCTTCCATTTATAGGTCAAAATTATACTAATAAAAGCTTTTATTGGACTTTTAATATAACTTATGGAAGCAATAATATCCTTGCAAATAGCTCGGCATATAACCAGACTCTTTATCAGATGCTACTTACTAACTGCACTTATCCACCAACAAATACTACAGCAATCAATTTTTCATTTGTAGATAAAATAACAAAATTGCCTATTACTGCCGATTTTAGTGGTTTATTCACCACTTGGAAAAATTCAACTAGAACAAAAACTTTTAATTTTTCAGAAGAAGATGTTAATTCTACTGATATTTGCATTTATCCATCTTGGGCAACTTATACTGGAAACATACAGGCAGAAATAGAAAATGTAAATTTTGCTCCAAGAGAATATTATGCTGCAAATGTAACAATCTCTAATGTCACAAATAATATAACCATTTATTTTCTTGAGGCAGGAGAGGCGACAAAATTCCTTATAACTATCTTGGATGGAGTTGATAAGCTTGAAAAAGTAATAGTAAAAATAAATATATTTGATATAGATACTGGCAGTTATATTTTAGTTGAAACAAGAGAAAGTGATGAAAGTGGAATAATTATAGCATATCTTGAACTTGATGAGGAATATTTGTTTATCGTTGAAGAAAATGCAACAGTATTAGGAAGCAGAACCTTGACTGCAAGATGCCTTCAAGCTCCTTGTCTGCTTGATGTTAATATAGCCGAGTCAATTACTGATGTTTGGCAGCCTTATTATGAAACTTTTGCTGGAGATATGTGGTATACTCTTAAATTTAATACAACAACAAAAATAGTCACTTATATTTATACAGATTTATTGGGAGTGGCTCAAAACGCAACACTTCAAGTGGATTTAATAAGATATAATGAAAGTTATTATACTGTTTGCAATGTAAATACGACTGGAATAAGTGGAGGATTAACTTGCAATCTTACTGGTTATGATGGAGACTTTAAGGCAACGGCTTATGCTGGAAGAAGCCCTGATAAAATCGTTGATTATATCTTCATTTCCATTCAGGAATTTTTCAAAGCTTTTGCTAATGAAGGGCTTTTATTCACTTTTATGATTATTGTTACGATAGGATTAGTCGGAATTTGGAATCCTTCTGTTGGAATTACTATGGTTGTTGCAGGTTTATTTTTCTCAAAATATCTTGGTTTTGCCTTGCTTACTCCAGGTCTGCTCACTTTGGCGGTTATTTTGGCTGCCATATTCATAATAAAAATGAGGACTTGAAAATGAAAAAAATGCAACTTGACAAAAAAGGACTTATAATGAGAAATTATCTTCTGATTTTATTAGGAGTAGCTACAATATTCGGCATTGCTGCTGCCATGATTAATGAGATGAACAATAGTTATGATATTAATGCGAGTTCAAATTTCAGTTCTACTTATGATTATACTCGCCAGATTAACTCAACAACAAAGAGTGTTCAAGAAGGATTGGAAACTTTTAATGAAAGAAATCTTTTAGGACAGCTTGGAATATTAATCAGCGTTGTTGTTACTGCTGGATTATTAGTTATTAAGTCAATCCCATTCGGAACTGGCATTATGACAAGCTTGAGCGTTGCTTTAGGGATTCCCTCATGGTTATTATCGATAGGAATAATAGCATTAATAACAATGATAATATTTATCATACTTGGTGCTTGGCATCGCTATGAAGTCTAAACAAAAAATGATAAAAAATAATTAAAACATAAAAATGGCAAATCCTTTCCCATACCCAACAGAAAATATAACTAGCCTTAGTGGGCTTCTTCAGCATGCGAACTCTTTAGTTAATGGTTTATTCGGAACATTTATTTTGGTTGCTTTATTCATAATTTCGTTAATAAGCACAAAGAGATACTCCACAGAAAATTCTCTCGCTTATGCTTCCTTTTTTACTTTTATTGCCTCTATATTCCTAAGATTTATGCAACTTATTAATGATGTTACTTTCTTTACTTGTATAGGAATAATGGTTATTTCTGCGATTTACTTGTGGGCTAAAGATTAAACTTTGTTAAACTTTATGTGACTTTATTCTAAATCTATTTTTAAATGGATTTACAATTATAATTTCCAGATAAAATTAGAAAAATGCTAAAAGGAGGTAAAGAAAAAATGAAAAGTTTGCTTAAAAGCAAATCTGGTCAACTCGGTGGACTTCAAAGCATTGTGATTACTTTAGTTATTGTTGGTATTATTCTTGGTGTTGGCTTTATGGTTCTGCAGGAATTCATGGGACAGATGGAAGCTGGTTCAGATGCAGAGGCAGGAGTTAATGCAACAATCCAAGCTGTGAACAAAATTCCAACATGGCTACCAATTATAGTTATCCTATCCATAGTAGGAATTATATTGGCGATAGTATTTACTGTAATGCCAAGAGCTCAAACAATGGCTGGTGGAGCTATCTAAATAAACACTTTTTTGTTTTTTTATTTTTTTTTATTTAATTTAGTTTGAGATAGAAAGAAATATATATTTAAATAGAAGAAGCTTTGAAAAAGGAGATTAAAAAGGTTGAAAAGAGGTTAAATAAAATGGCAAGAAGAAAAACTTATTTAAGATTAGGTTCAAAAATAGCAGAAGCATTTACAAGTAAAAGAAAAGCTATAAAATTTGCGAGTCTTGGTCGGAAAAAGGGATATAAAACTAGGATATACCAACATCGACGCATTTATTTTGTAACTCGTGGAAAGATAAGATAAAAAATGGAAAGTAATCCATATACATTGAATATAAAAAAATTAAGGAAAGCTCTCACTGGCGAAGGTGGTAAAGTATGCTATCGATGTGGAGGGATTGGCTTGTGTGGAAAGCCATGCAGATTTCTTAGGAGAAGTTCTAATCCTAGAAGAAGAAAAACTCCAAAACAAATTGCTGCTGCAAGAAGGTCTATAAAAATTGCCAGAAGAAAGTGGATGAGAATGCCTACAATATTGAGGCAGAAAGCCATGCCTGCAAGGAAAACTCTTGCACAAGTAAGAAGAGAAGGCAAGAGAATTTATCCAGTTGGGCAATATATGATGCTTGACATTGGAAAAAAGCGACGACATTATGTTTATGTCAGAAAAACAAAATATGGATGGGAAAGAGTGAAAGCTCCAAAAGCAGTAAGAAAATATGAAACTGATAAAGGGATGGTTTATCTTACCCCAAAAGCAGGATTAGCGATGACAAGAGCTGCGAGAAGGGCAAGAGCAAGAAGATGAAACTTATCATAAAAGGAAAACCGATATATATTAAAAAACTTTATGCTCATCTAAAAAAAGAGCATCCAAGTGTAAGGAGGCGTATCTCATTAAAACGATAATTTTAAAATGAAAATAGGAAGCAAACATTTAGCAAACACTAGAAAACATATAAAATCAGTAGGTTATAGATATGGATATGCTATAGTAAAATGGGATAGAACTAAAACTTGGATTGCTGGTAGTAATCTAAAGAAACTAAATAGGTTTGTTAGTTCAAATGTAAATGCAGGTATTTATAAACATATTAAATTTATTAAAATTAAAAGATAAAAATGATTCGCAAAGTTAAAGAAGGTTGGCGAGTTATAAGTCATAGAACAGGAAAAAATCTTGGAACTTACAAGACAAAAAAAGAAGCTCAAAAAAGATTAAGGCAAATTCAAGCTTTTAAAAAATAAAATGCCATTAAGAAAAAAAATTGCACAAATTAGAGCTGGAAAGCGAGTAAGACCTCCTAAAAGATGGTTTTATGAAAAGCTTCGGCTAGTTAAAAGATATGAGGATGGGATAAAAACTCCAAAAGCTGTTGTCGGATATATCTGGCATAAGCTCCCAAGAAGAAAAAAAATCGCCATTGTAAGAAGATATTTGAGGAAAAAATGAAAATAAAGAAAAGAAAGGGATATTGGCAAGCTTTTAATGAAGAGGGGTTATGGGGGATACCTATTTCTGCAAAAACTAAAAAACAAGCATTAAAACAAGCAAAACAAATTTATGGAAAAAAGGCAAAAATAGATTATTATTGGCAATATTAATAATTAAATTCAATGGAGGTAAAAAAAAATGACAAAAATATACAAAAAAGCACCAAGAGGATATGATGCAATTGACCCTGCAAGAAATTTAAAACAAGCCAAATGGATGGTAAAAGGAGGTTATGGCGGATATACCAATCCAATTATTGTTCAAACAGGGAGAAAAGGAGATGTTTTTCCTTATACTATATATGCCAAACCATTTTCATATTGGTAATAAAATTTAATGGAGGATAAAGATGGGAGATAGTCCAAAAAAGAAAAAGAAGAAAAAGTAAGCAAATATTTTCATAAAATATGCTCAAGGGAGACCAACCATTTTAATGGTTGGAGGAATTGAGCCCTCCAATAAGTTTAAATAGTTAAATATATTCTGTTTTCTTATGGCAGAGTTAGTAAAAAATATTGAATTGAGTTTGCTTGAACCAACAAAATGTAAATTAGAACAATTAGATAAATTATATTCTGAATATCTTGCTTGTGCTAAGGAAACATTTGCTTTCTGGCAATCTAACAAAGGCATTACACAAAACATTTTACATCACTCCACTTATAAGCAATTTAGGTTGAAATACAAACTCCCCGCTCAATTGATTATCAGAGCAAGAGGGATTGTTTGGAATCGGAGAAAAATCTGTGATGAGATTAGGCGAGTCCCTATTGATTTTGATTTGAGATGTTTTAAATATGGAAAGACTGAAAGGCAAACTCCTTTCTTTGCTTTCTCTGGAATAGTTAAAAGCAAGAGGATTATTTTGCCTATTGCTAAAAACAGATTGTTCCATAGATTTGAAAGCCATACTTCTAATGGTTGGATTTTTAAGTCCTGCAGATTGATTAAAAAAGATAAATGGGTTTTGCAAGTTTGTGTCAAAAAGGAATTTGTATGTAGAGAAAATAGGAGTATTATTGGAATCGATATAAACGCTGGTTGTTTCGCTTTGACTATCACAGACAGGAATAAAAAAGTCTTGAGGCAACTCTATCTTGGGCAGGATATTCTCCATAAAAGAAGAAAGATTAATATTAGAAAAGATAAACTCAAAAGTATCTATGACCGAACTTTCAGCAATAGGGCTTTGAGAAGTCTGAGAAATATTAGAAGTTTTGAATACAATTTTGTTAGAACAAGAATGTTCCAAATTAGCAACCAAATTATTAAACTTGCTATCCAATTTAATGTCTCCGATATTATTATTGAAGATTTGAAATTCCTGAGGACTGGAAGAAAACTTGGAAATTCTAAAGGTAGAAAAATTAATGGGATTATTAATAAAATCCCCTATTTCAAATTCAGAAATGCTTTGAATATTATTGCTATCCAACAACAGATTAATATTGTTGCTATTAATCCTTACAGAACATCTAAAACTTGCAGTAGGTGTGGTCATGTTAATCAAATCGGAACTAAGAGAGAATTGAAATGTAAATCCTGTGGGTTTACTATCAACAGAGATTTCAATGCTTCCAGAAATTTGATTAATAACTTCCTGTTGGGGCGAGATACAACTAACTCTGCCAAGATTAGTTCTTTTCAGATTCCCGACAGACAGGTCTCCGTAAACAGACCCTTGCTTTTGTGTGATTTTGTGATTAAATAATGTTTGTAACATTTTAATTATGAATGATGAAAGCCAACCAATTTATTGGTTGGTAGTTTACTAATTTAGTCTTTATTATATGCTCCCTGCCTTTGCTTCGGCAAGGGCAGGATTTCTATTTTCTAATTGAAACATAGGTTATTTTTCTATTTCCTATGGAACTTCGACGAGAAAATTTGTTACTCTTCTTTTGTGAATATATAACTTTAAATACGGTTCGTTTAATTATTTCCTATGGAACTTCGACGAGAAAATTTGTTACTCTTCTTTTGTG
>Ga0315289_10001980_pt1 | contig 31767 bp, 21 predicted proteins | sample YL17G11_40_MG_FD_203452 | JGI IMG/M metagenome (GOLD analysis project Ga0315289, IMG submission 203452) | Sediment microbial communities from Yellowstone Lake, YNP, Wyoming, USA - YL17G11_40 | ecosystem: Environmental > Aquatic > Freshwater > Lake > Sediment | place: USA: Wyoming | collected... | reverse complement strand
AGCCTGGTAGCTTGCCGATGGTTGGCCCCTCCGCCATCGGCAAAGCCTTCGGCCTTGCCGCTGCCACCCATCTCCGGGCTTGTGCCAACGGGAACTCAAGAATCTGGGACACTGCCAAATCGTTTGACGGTGCTCGTTCCATCGAGCATGACCCTATGATGGCCCCTGCTACTTGTTGCGGCTATCCTTGAAGGCGAGGGCGCCGGTGGGACAGGCCTCGACGCACTGTGCAGCGACCATTTGCAGGCCTTCGGCCAACGAGGCGCCGAACGGCACGGCCACACGCACGTCGAAGCCGCGACCGACAAAGGCCAATCCGAGCTTCTCCTTCGATGCGGAGGCAATCTGGATGCAGATGCCGCAATCGATGCACTTGCCCGGCTCATAGATGATATCCGGATGCTCGGCGCGCTGAACGAATCTGCGCCGCTCGGCCTTGTACCGCGTTTGCCGGGCATCGTAGGCCTGTGAGTATTGGCGTAAGAGGCATGTCTGGGGCTTGCGGCAGTCACAACGCAGACACCGCAATGCTTCCGCACGAGCCTGTTCCGCCGTAAATCCCCCGGCATCGTCGGAAAGATTGTGCCGCGCCTCTGCGCTCGCCGACTCCAGAAAAATCCTCATCTCACCCTCTTCGAGCTTGCCCATCCGGCTGTTGAAGGGGTTGGCGGGCCCCACCACCGGCTCATCCGCCAGGTACTGCCGGATCGATTCGGCGGCCTCTCGTCCGTCCGCGACGGCGCGTACAGTCAGTCGCCGCTTGCGGACCGCGTCCCCGCCGGCGAAGATGCCACGGACGCTCGTCATACCGGTCTGACCGTCAATCTTGACCCCATCGGATGATGCTTCCACGCCGAGAGGCGCGGCGTCGCCGGGCTTCAATGCACCCACAGCAAGGAACACCGCATCAAACTGCCGGCGAATCTCATCCATCGGGATTGTGACGCCCACGCGCGTGCCGAACTGGAACGTCACGCCGAGCTTTTGGACCTGGGCAATCTCCGCCGCCAGCACGTCACGAGGCAAATCCTGCTCCGGCACGCCATACCTCAACATGCCGCCGGGCTCCTCGTGGTCATCGAAAACCGTGCACTCGAAGCCATCCTGCTGCAAGTAATATGCGGCCGCCAGGCCCGCCGGACCCGCACCGACAATCGCCACGCGTTTGCCGCGCCTCGATGCGCATTGCGGCAGATAAGGCGAGCGGGATTGCAGGTCCACATCCGCTGCGTAGCGCTTCAACAGGCAGATCGAGACGGCCTCGTCATGCTGCCTGCGCCGGCAGGCCTTCTCACACGGCGCCGGGCAGATTCGGCCCAGCACCGCCGGTAAGGCGATATCCCGCTTTATGGTGACGATGGCCTCTCTCAACTCGCCCGCGGCGATCTGGCGGATCATCAGCGAGATATTCATGTGAGCCGGGCAGCCCATCTGACACGGGCCCATGCAGTCGCCGACGTGATCGCTCAAGAGCAGCTCCAGTGCGGCTTTTCGCGCCTCGAAGACCTCTTGGCCATCGCTCTCGACCCGCATCCCGTCCCGGACCATCGTGCCGCAGGCCGGTACAAGCCCGGCCGCCCCCGCCACTTTCACAACGCAAACCATGCAGCTTGTCGTGGCCTCGTGGCCGCGCAGATAGCACATCGTGGGGATGGAGATTCCCAGCTTCTCGGCGGCGTTGAGGATCGTCGCGCCGGCCTCCACTTCGATCTCGCGGCCATCTATCGTGATCTTCGGCATCGTCATTCCACTCGAACGGCGTGGGAGGGACAGACGCTCTTGCACGTCCCGCACCGGATACACTTTTCCATGTCAATCTCGTGTTTCTCGTACGGCTTCATCCCAATGGCATCGGCCGGACAGTGCTGGGCACAAATCGTGCAGCCGATGCAGTCATCCGTAATTACGTACTTGATAAGGGCTTTGCACTTGCCCACCGGACAGCGGCCTGCCACGTGCGCCTCGTACTCCTCCCGGAAGTACCGCATCGTCGTCAGGACGGGATTCGGGGCCGTCTTGCCCAGGCCGCAGAGGCTGCCCTGCTTGACCATCTTGGCAAGGTGCTCGAGCTCCTCGAGGTCCGCCGGCTCTCCCTTGCCCGCGCAGAGCCGGTCCAGGATATCCAGCATCCGCCGCGTGCCGATCCGACAGAACGTGCACTTGCCGCACGACTGGTTCTGTGTAAACTGGAGGAAGTATCGCGCGATATCGACCATGCAGTCCGTTTCATCCAGCACGACCAAGCCGCCGGAACCCATCATGGCTCCGGCCTCGGTCAGCGTCTCATAATCCACGGACAAGTTGTCGCGCGTCGCGGGAATGCACCCGCCCGACGGCCCGCCCACCTGCACGGCCTTGAACGCCAGACCGCCGGCAATCCCGCCCCCGATCTCCTCGACAATCTGCCCGATGGAAATCCCCATGGGCACTTCGATCAGCCCGCCCCGCGCGACCTTGCCGGCCAGCGCAAAGACCTTCGTGCCCTTGCTCTTGCCCACGCCGATCCGGGCAAACGCTTCGGCCCCGTTGCGCAAAATCCAAGGCACGCACGCGTACGTCTCGACGTTGTTGATCAGCGTCGGCCGGCCCCAGAGCCCCTTCTGCGCGGGAAACGGCGGCCGCAGCCTGGGCATGCCGCGGCGACCTTCGATGCTCGCCATCAGCGCCGTCTCTTCGCCGCAGACGAACGCCCCCGCCCCGGCCACAATCTTCAACTGGAGCGAGAAATCCGTGCCGAGGATGTTGTCGCCCAGGAATCCTCGCTCCCGACACTTCTCCAGCGCCTCGGTGACGCGTTTGATCGCCAGCGGATACTCCGCCCGAATGTACAGGTATCCTTCGTCGGCTCCCACGCACCGGGCGGCGATAATCATCCCCTCAATAATCCGATACGGATACGACTCCATGAGCATCCGGTCCATGAACGCGCCGGGATCGCCCTCGTCGCCGTTGCAGACGATGTACTTCTTCCCGGAATCGGCGGCGCGGACGGCCGACCACTTGAGATGCGTGGGAAAGCCGGCCCCGCCTCGCCCGCGCAGACCGCTGATCTCGATCTGCTTGATGACCGCCTCCGGCGTCAGCTCCTTGAGCGCCCTCTCCAACGCCTTGAAGCCGTCGTTGTCCAAGTATTCCTCCATGTCGGTCGGGTCGATGTGCCCGCAGTGCTCCGTGGCAATATGAATCTGCCGGCCGAGGAAATCCGACACCGCCTGGTCGCGCACGTGGATCGCATAGCGCGTGACCGGCTCCCACTTCTCGTCCGTCAACAGGCGGTCCAGCGCCCCGGACACGGCGTTGGAGAGCTTCCGGTGCGGCCCGCGCACGCCGAAGTGCCGCAGGACGATGGATTTGGCGTCTTCCGGCTGGACCCGCGCATAGAGAAAGGATGCCCCGCTCGGGACCACGACTTCCAGCAAGGGCGTCTGGTGACACATGCCGACGCAGCCGACCCGCTTCACGGGCACCCGGACGCCCGTCTGATCGAGGGCATCCTGCAGAGCGATATACAGCCTGCCGCTGCCGCGAGCGGTGCAGCATGAGCCTAATCCGATGCGCACTTCGGCCCGGCCGTCGCCCTTCGCACCGACGCGCCGTTTCCTCGTCCGCTGACTCGCCCGGGCCTGCTCATGCCGGAGGAAGTCGTTCAGAACTTTGGACACGGACTCGCGGGTCAGATGGCCGTAGGTGATCTCGTCAATCTGCGCCGCCGGGGCCAGCGTGCAGCATCCCAGGCACGCGATCCTCTCGACCGTGAACAGCTTCTGCGCATCCGTATCTTCGCCTTCCGGGATGGCGAGGCATCTGCGGAACTCATCGTAGACCTGCTCGGAGCCTTTCACGTGGCAGGCGGTGCCCACGCACACGTGGACGATGTGCCGTCCGGCGGGACGGTGCCGGAACTGGTCATAAAAGGTCGAGACACCGGCAATTGAGGCGGGCGTGATCTCCGTCAACTCGCACACACGCTGCAGTGCCTCCTGCGGCAGATACCCATAGTGACCCTGGATCGCCTGGAGGACCTCCAACACCTTTTCCTTGCCGGTGCCGACCTTCTCAACCGTCTGATCGACAAATGTCAGATCCAGCTCTTGCATAGAAGCTCAGTTCGATTTCTCCAACGGGCGGCCTACGGGGCCTGGCCGATGCAATAGAGATTCTCGGCTCCCCGAATGTAAATCCGGCCGTCCGCAAAAGCGGGCGAGGCATAACACTCCTCGCCCAGCTCGCACTTGCCCAGCTCCTTGTATTCCGGGCCGACTCGGGCGATGTGCATGGTCCCCTTCAGGTCCAGCAGGTAAAGCTTATCGCCCACGATGCTCGGCGACGCCCGGAAGTCCGCCTTGAGCTCCTGCTCGTACACCTTCTTGCCATCGGCCACGTTACAGCACATGAGCAACCCTTCGCTCCCGAGCAGGTACACGTACGTCCCGTCGCTGACGGGCGAGCAGATGTCGGGCGCGCCGTCCTCCATCTTCCAGGCGACGTGCGTCTTCGTGACGTCACCCTGCCCCGTCGGCTTGACGGCGACCAGCTTGGAATAGGGCTCGATGGCCAGGACGAGGTCGCCCGCATAGATCGCCGAGGGCGCCATATCGCCGGCCACACATTCGGCCCGCCAGAGCTCGGTGCCGTTGGCAGGATTGTAGGAGACGACAAGGGGGTTTGCCACGGTGATGAGCTGCGGCCGGCCCGCCACATCAATGACGATAGGCGATGTCCAGGAACCCGGAAGCGGCCGCTTCGCTTCCCAGGCAATCTGGCCGGAGACCCCGTCCAGCGCGTAGAAACGCGACTTGCCGTCTTTGCCGTCACCCTGGTCGTATTGAATGAGAACGAGCTTCTCATAAGTCTCCAGCGATGAGGCGTAACCGTACGCGCTGTCCGGGATGCCGAGGCTCTTGTGCCACAGCCGTCGGCCCGTGAAATCGAAGGCGGCGACGTCGCCCGTCGGGAAGATCGCGCACACGCGCCGGCCGTCCGTGGCGAGAGTCGAGGCGGCGTAGCCCGTGTCCTCCATGATCTCGAATTTGCCCTCCCGAGGCGGGGTCACCGGCACATCGCCCTTCCAGAGCAACCGGCCGGACCTGGCGTCGAAGCAGTAAACCTGTCGCGCGTTCGGGTCGGCGCCGGAAAGGAAAACCCGGTCTTTCCAGAGTACGGGCGAATTCTTCCCCGGCAGAGGCACCTTGGCTTTCCACAGAATCCCTTCACCTTTTTTACCATCCCACTGGGTCGGAATGTTGGTGTACGCGCTGATGCCCGCCCCGCCGGGACCTCGGAAACGATGCCACTGCTCCCGCTTTTCTTCCATGGACGCATAGGCCGGCCCGGTATCCTCGGCCCGTCCGAAATCCACCCATCTCGTCAGTCCCAGGAGCAGCATGCCGAGCGCCAGGATGCCCAAACCGCCCGCCACCGCCCGGCGGGCCTGCTTCGCTTCCCTGATCTGCATCTCTCCTCTTTCCATCACGCGCTGCGGTCGCGGCGGCTCTCTTGTCATATCGCGCGCGAGCTTGCCCGCCACCGTCAAAAGCAGGACGCTGCCGAGCAGCATGAAAGCCGCCTTACGGGCAAAATCCAGCCGCCAGGTCCTGTCGCGTCGAATCTTAAGGTCCAGTTGCCGAATCTCGGACAGCAGTTCCTGGTTCGTCGGCTCCTTCTGAATCTGGACCTTCATAGCCGCCACTTTGTTTTCGCGCCGCGGCCCGATGACGCCGCTTCCGATGAGGTTTATCACCAGAAGCACTGTGAAGAGGGCCAAGAAGACCGCACCGACGATGGCCGTCGTTCGTGCGGCCTGATACCGCGGATTCATCTCGCGCGTGCTGTCTTGTTCCGTTTTCTGCGTCATCGGTACCCTGCCGCCGCCTCCCTGCTCTTCTTGCGTCGTTCGTGCTCCTTTGGACAATACGTGTAGCATCGCCCACAGGCGAAGCAGCCCGCCGGGTCCGCCTCGTATTCCGCGCGTCGACGGCGGACCGAAAGAGCCACCAGCTTGCCTCCAACGACAAACCCGACAAATGCGCCCAGCAGTGCCCCGCCGACGGCCAATCGATGGCGAATCTCCGCCGCATCTTTATAGAGCACCTCACTGGCCTGCCCCGTCGCCCGGAATGCGTTACTGACATTGGTCGTCTCTGTGATTTGCCCGCTCTCTTCGAGGTACATGCGCTCGGCGGTCCGCACCCTCGGATGCACCCGGGCCAACCGCTCCTTCAGCGAGTAACCCGCCCAGCCGCCCGCCGCCACCAGAACCGGCAGCAGCACGAGGAAGAGTGCCAGTCTCCTTTTCGCAATTTTGTACTCGCCTTCGGGCCAATCCTCCGTCGGCTCGCGAATCGCGCCGAACGGGCACGCATCCTCGCACAAGCGACACTTGATGCACTCATCGGGCGTGATGGTCACGCGCCGCCTGGACAGCCGGGACAAGTGCCGCAGCATCACACCGTAGGGACATAAAAACCGGCAGTACGGCCGACCCACGAACAGGCCGATCAACAGCAGACTGGCGCCGAGGATCAGGATGTTCCAATTGCCGCTCAGGCGGAAAAAGGCGACGAACGGATCATAGCGGCAGATGATAAACGCGCTGCCCGTGGCGGCAAAGAGCACCGCCGCACCCAGGTACGTGTAAGCCATCAGCCGCAGCCCGCTCTCGAGCCACCGGGGCACCTTGACCGGGCGAATCAGCACGGCATCCTGGATGGCCCCCAGGGGACAGACCGCCCCGCAGAATACCCGGCCCCAGAACAGCGTGAAGACCAGCGGAACCATGAAGAACAGACCCGCCGTAATCGGAATGGCGTAGCTGCTGTCGAAGGCCGTCAACGTCACGTTCTGGATCGCCCCGATGGGGCAGATGCACCCGTCCCGCCAGAAGCCGAAGTACAGCAGGGTGAGAATCATCAGGCCGAAAATCGCGCGGCGGCTCCGCCTCCGAAGAATCAGATACGACGCCAGCAGCAGCGCCGCCACCAACACGGCGGAGTCGAGGTATTCGTAGAGAGCGGAGCGTGCCGTCGGTAGAGGGGCCGCCTGCGGGAACTGGTAGCCGCTCTCGAATTCGGGCGGCGGAAACCGCAGCTCGCCCACCGCACTCAGGCATGGGACCAGCAGAGCCATCGTGAAAGTTAGGATGCGGGCGAAGCGCGTCATTTTGCCAGATCCACCCTCTTCAGCAAGTACGGCTGGCCGGCCGGGACACGCGTGTACGCCCGCGAGGGACAGGCCGCCGCAATCGAACATTCATTGCAGTTCTTGCACCGGTCGTGACGCACTTGGAGGAAGAGCGACCCGTTGCCGAAGGCCAGGCATCCCTTGACGCATTTGCCGCAGCCGTTGCACAGCGTCTCGTCGATGGTGTATTCGTAATAAGGGTCCTCGACGTAGGTCCGCTTGATGGCCCCCGTCGGGCAGAGCTCGTTTTCGGCACCGGTGTCCAGGGCCTTGGGCTCCGGCACCAGGTACCCCGTACAGAGATCGCAATACCCGCATATGGCATAGGCCTGGACGCACTTGACGGCGGACCGCTCCAGCACGCAATACGTCGCGCAGTTGCCGCATCCGATGCACTTGTATGGATCGATCTGCCAGACGGTGTTGTCCCGGTTGTTCCGGGCGACTGTCAGGCCGGCAGCGGTCCCCACGCCCGTCAGGCAGGCGCCCCAGAGACCTTCGCGCAGGAATTTTCGTCTGGTTATATCCTCTTTGTCATTCGCCATGATGAATCCTCGCGAACACACTTTTTATCGAGAGCGCCCGGGGCAAGCCGCACTGCTCGAACACGCCGCAGTCGCGGCAGAGTCCGCGGTTGAGGCATTTGCCTTCCCGCAGGAGCTTTCGCCGCTTGACGACCACGGCGCCACCGGCAGCGCCTAAGAGAGCCAGGCTCGCGTTGCGCAGCATGCGCACGATAACCCGGCGACGCGTATGCACTCTATGGAGAAGCTCTTTCATTGACCCGCATCTCTCCTGTGAAATATCCTGATGACGTTGTCCGTCGTATCGAGGACGTAAACCCGTCCGTCCGCACCGGCGGCCACGTCCAGACCGCCTGCCTGACACTGCTCGGGACTGTCGCAAACCCTCACCTGCCCGCCTTTGCCCAACTGGTCAGGGCCGGCGACCACGCCCACGAATGCGCCGTCACTGTCATAGACCTTCACCCGGGCCAGACCTTTCTCGGCCGTGACAAAACCGCCGTTGGGCAACAGTGCGAAATTGATGGGATTGCAGCAGCCGCAGAAGCCTTCGATATCGACCGAGCTCTTGCCCCACCAGAATTCGAGGTCGCCGTCAAACGTGTATGCCTCGATTCGATGCCGGCCGGGATTGACAACCCGCAGCAGGCCGTCGCGCGAGACGACTACATCGAAGTACGGACTGGGAATGATGAAGCCCGGGGTATTTCGGTCGGGATTTTTCTCGCCGATACGTTTGATGAGTGTGCCGGCGGCGGCGTAGTGCAGCACCACGCGATGGCCTGCATCCGCCACAAAAACGTTGTCCTTGTACTTCGTAATGCTCGTCAAGACCGCCCCATCGCCCAGAGCGTCCCACGATGCCACACGCCGGCCCTGTGCATCGAAAACCTCCACGTGATCTTTCAGGCCGACGTAGACTTTGCCGTCGTCGGAGACGGTCACACAGCGCGGCTCGCCCGCCGGCTCGATCGCGCGCTCCAGGTCGCCCCCGCTATTGAGAACGCGAATGGCGCTGTCGCCGGCGACGTACATCCGACCGGCGGAATCCAGAGCGATAGCCCGCGACTGGCGAAAGCCCGTCTTCACCGGCGGACCGGCCTGGGTATAAAGGATGAGATTCGGGTCCACTTTTGCCAGTTGAGTGAGGTCGAAGTCGAATTCTCTGCTCAGACCGCTGCCCGACTCACCGGTGGTATCGAGCCGCAGGACCGCGACGACGCCCATCACGGCCGCCGCGACAACGAGCGCGCCGATGATCCAGTTGCCGGCAATCTTCCCGAAGGCACGTTGCACGGTTAAGTCCTATACCCTTATGCGACAAGAACTTGCAAACGTTGGATTATACCAGATCCGCGCGACCCAAGCAACGCCGGCTTACGGCTGGCCCATGTCGAGGCACACCATGCGAGTCAGGTCGCGCACAATCAACCTTCCGGAGGCTATGGCCATGGGCGCCCAGGATTCGATGCCACCAAGGACCTTGGCCCGGCCCAGTTGGGTGTATCCGGAGGAGGCGGCCTCGACAAACGTCAGCACGCCGGAGTCGTCGAGGACGTAGATGAGTCCGTCGGCAATGGCATACGGGCCGTTGCCGAACGTGTTGCCGCTCGTGCTGGTCCAGACCACCTTGCCCTGGAGGTCGAGACAAATCAACTGCTTGTCCATGCCGACGCCGTAAATGTAGCCGTCGTAGAAGATCGGCGTGTGCTGCATCGAGCCGAAGACGCTCGTCGGCTGTTTGAACTCGGGCTGCACCAAGATCTTGCCGTCGGACTCGCTGAGCCGCAGCACCATGCACCCATTGTCGTATTGGCCGTAGCCGGCGGTCAGGAATATCCTGTCCTCCCCGACCACCACCGGCATCGGCACGTTGGTCCGCACCTTCCACTGGTCCGTCTTCCAGAGGACCTGGCCGTCCTTGGCCGAGACGCCGACCACGCCGCCCGCCTCGGTTGAGCCGCCGCAGTAGATGTAGAAACGGCTGCCCCTGAACTCCATGGGCACGATCGACGAATGTGTCATCACCCATTTGTCCGGATTGGGTGTCTGCCAGACGGTCGCACCCGTCGCACAATCCACGGCCATCATGAGGACATTGCCGGCCGGCGCGAGAATCACCTTGCCGTCATCGATCAGCGGGCACTGCGCCGCATACCACTGTGGGATTGTCGTGCCGAATTCCTTGACGAGGTTCAGCATCCACCGGAATTCACCGGTCTTCGCATCGAGGCACGTGACGTGTCCCTTCGGGCCCAGCGTGACCACATACTTGTCGGTCACCGCCGGGACGGTCCGGCTCATGCCGTGGAAACGCTTGATCTTCACCGGATAGGAGTACCGCCAGATCTCCTTGCCATCGTTGAGCGAGAGGCAGCGGACGACATCGGCCTGATTGCCCTGATCGTAGTCCAGGAGATAGACACTGCCCTCCAGCACGGCCGCTCCGGCGTATCCCTCGCCGACGTCGACGGACCACAGCACACGAGGACCCTCCGGGGGCCATGTTCGGCTGAGCGACACTTTCTCGGGACTAACAGCATCGTAGTTCGCGCCGCGAAAGCGCGGCCAGGCGCCGGGCAGGTCCGCCGGCACGCCATCGGATTTGACCAGCGTGCCGCTGATCTTGACCGCCTCGTCCCCCCGCGCCGCACCCTGGGGCCGGTTGTCGCCGCCCGGCAGCCGCTCCTTGAGGTTCACGGCGGCATCGGCACTGAGCCACAGGTACATCAGCGAGGCCACACCCGCGATGACGAAGGCCATGGGTATGACATCAGCCACGAAAAATCTCTTCATCCGTCACCCGTGAATCGTTTCGCGCTACTCCTGTCGCAGCGCATCCAACAATCGGCCACGCAGGGCCAGCGTCCCCGCGAGCCACACCCACACGGCCCCGCTGAGCGCGATCCCAACGACGACCGCCAGCAGCACCGGATATGGGACTTGCCCGCCCGGTGACTGCAGGGCCGGAATCACCGCCACGACGGCGGAGATTACCCCGCACATCAAACCTGCGAGCATGAGGCCCCAGTGCTCGTAAAAGACCATGCGTTTGAGCCGGCCCCTGTCGAACCCGACGGCCCGCAGCATGGCCAGCTCGCCGCGCCGTTCCAGCATGTTGCGAAGCACGACGAGCCCGAGGCCGACGCTGCCAAGGACAAGTCCAAGGCTGCCCAGCACCAGGAAAATCGACAAATACGTGTTCTCCACTGCACTGAAGGCGGCCAGCCGCTCCGGCGCCGGCGTCAGCACGAGCCCGTAATCCCTCAGGCCCGCGGTCAACTCCTGTGTGACATCATCCACCCGGCCCGCCGGAACATCAATCAGGAAAACCCGGTACCCGTCCGCCGAGGGAAACCGCGACGTGAACTCATTTTCGGCGATCACCAGGCTCCCCTGCAAGACCGAGCCGGCCAGCATGCCCACGATGCGGATGCGGAACGTCCGGCCCATCTCATCACTATACTCAAGCTCATCGTCGATGTTCTTGCCCAACGCCCAGAAAACGGTCGGATAGTCACCGACCGCCGGCACGACCCCGTCGCCCAGGTTCGTCCGGAGCAGGTCCCAGCCTTTCTCCTTCGCATTGTCCCCCATCACGGAGGTGAATGTGAACGCCCGCCGCCGTTTGAGAGCGTCCGCCTGCACGGCCAGCAGTCGCGGCCGCTGGGCACGGTTCAAATTGAGGCAGCTCGCATCATCCCCGTCGCGGACCCGTAGTGGCACCACTTCAATATCGTCAAGTCTCTGCCCCGCGAGGCCGAGCTTCTGCCGGCCGGATCTGCTGTTCAGATCATGCAGGACGGCAACGGAAGACTCTCCATAGAGTGCAAAGCCGCCCGTGCCGGAACCCCTGTCCTGCAAGTCCGCAGTGGGATTGCGCCGATTTGCTCCCACGGCAACAACCATGAACACGCCGCAAGCCAGCAGTCCGATAATCGCCAGACTGCGACCTCTCCGTCGCGTCATATTCCGGAAGCCCAGTCCGCCCAAGGAAACCATAGGCCTGTCCCACCCGGCTCCCACAATCCGGAGCATCGCATGGCTCAGGCTGAGCATCCCAAGCAGCAGCAGTGCACCGGCACCGAAGAATGCCCCTGCCACGGCTTCGCTGCTGCCGCCGGGCACAATTGCGAAGATGACAGCCACGCCGACGAACGCCACGACCGCTGCCGCCAGGCCGAATCTCCCGCGCGACTGATGGATTCGGCTGCCGGGGCCTTCCTCCAGATTGCCGGCCAGCAACTGACGAGCGGGCCGTCGCACTTGCCGGCGAAGGGTCAGCCAGATGGCGAATAGTGCGGCGACGAGCCCCCCGAGTCCGCCCCATAGCAGCGTTACGCCCTTTGCGTGGAAATACACCTCTGAGCCGGCGACCGCGCCGCTCCAGGTTGTGGAAAGGCCGTACAGTATCAGTCTCGTGTAAAGCAGGCCGGCCCCGACGCCGACCATCGTGCCGAGCAAGGCGACGAGCCCGCCCTCGGCCAGAAGCAGCCGTCTGACCCGCTTTGCAGGCCATCCCACGGCCAGCAGCATGCCGATCTGCTCGCTGCGACTCTCCACGCCGAAGACAAAGAGCAATCCGGTCAGGATGACCGCCGAAGCGATCAGAAACATGCTCAAACCGAGGAAGAGGTCTCCGAAGTCAGTCCCCTCGCGGCCCGCCCGCAGTCCGCGCTCGCGTACCGGCTGGAAAAACAGCCCCACTGCGGCCGGATCGAGCTTGCTCATCAAGTGCCGCTCGATTTGCTGGGAAAGTCCCTCCCGCCAGGGATACCGCACCGCCGTCAGGCTCCCGTATTGGTTGCGCCATCTCGACTGGCCGGCCGCCAACGTGATGAAGGCCTTGGGCGTGCTCCGGTACTCGTCCCAGTACTGCTCGTCCTTGGGGCGAATCTTGTCCAGGTCGATCGGAATCCCGGGCTTCCAGTCCCGGCAGTTCTTGACATCCGCCAGACCCGGGAACTCCGGCATCAAGCTGGGGTCGCGGGCCGAACCCTCCAGCGGCACAATCCTGACGACCTTGAATCGGCTGTGCTCTTCGTGCAGCTCGCGTTTGGGACCCAAGAGATAGTAAGTGACGTCGAGAGAGTCGCCGACTTTGGCGCCCAGGTCATCGGCGAGCCATTGGTTGATAATGATCTCATCATTGCTCATGTCGGGGGGGATCAGATCGCCGAATCCCGCTTTGCCGCCCAGCGCCGTCACCGTCGAATACGGGGTCGCCTTACCGCCCAGACGAATCTCGTTGACGAAATAAGTCAGGACGCCCGCGGCGTTTTCGCCGGCGTTTGTGGCCTCGGCGCCGATAGGCTCCTCGATGAAGATCCGCTGACTGCGAAGCTCCAACGCGCCTTGCTGCTGAAGTCTCTCGATCTCGATTCCCGCGTCGCCGAGTCTCCAGGCTTTCGCGACAGCCGCATTCACCCCGGCCGGGGTGATACCTTCTCTGAGGTGTGCGGCTAACAGCATGTTGGCCCGGCCCGGTTGGCCGGTCTGCTCGCTGAGCCAGGGCAGAGGGACAAAAACATTGAGCGGTGCCACCTGATTGGCCGCAAGGTCGAAGCGGCCGAACGTGGCATTATCCGCGACCGCACGCACCTTCAGTCGAAAGGCGACCGTCCGATTCTCGTCCGATACCAGTGGGACATCACGCGGCATCAAGCCCGGCCTCTCGACCCGCAGCACCACCTCATCACCGGCGGCAACGTGGAGCCGCCGTGCGACCGATTCACTCAGGACAGCGCCCTCGCCGGTGCCCGGCCCGAAGGGATTCCGGCCGGTGCCGAGAGCGTAAAGCTTATCGTTGACGCCGAGGACCTGAACCCGATTGACACGCAGCGAGCCGTCTTCGTTTGTGATGATGCCGGGCACCTGCAAGACCGGCGCGAACGTGCCGCCAAGCTGTCGCTCCATGTCGCCGGCCAGCGCGGCCCGGAAGAAGCGGCCCTGCGGCAGGACGGCAAAGTCGGTTCCTCCCAGGCGAGCTTCCAGCGTCCGACGGAGCGTGTACTGCACGGAATCGCCCACCGCCAGCGCGCCGGTGAGCACACCGGTCGCCACGACGACGGCCAGGAGGACCGCGGCGTTCGTCCGCCAGTAAAACCCGATGCTGCGCGTGACCAGCCGCCACAGGCTCATTGCCGACCTCTATCGACCAGAATCCCGCCGCGGAGCTCCAGGACGCGCCCGATCCGCGCGGCCAGGTCCTGCGCATGGGTCACAACGATCAAGGTCACGCCCTGATCCCGATTCAGCTCCGCCAGCAGCTCGGCGATACCCTGCGCTGTGCTCTCATCCAGCGAGCCCGTCGGCTCATCGGCCAGCAGGAGCTTGGGCTTGTTGATGAGCGCCCGCGCGACGGCGACGCGCTGCCGCTGCCCGCCCGACAGCTCGCCCGGCCGATGCGACATGCGGTCCTGCAGACCGACACGGGCGAGCAGAGCCGCCGCCCTCTCCCGCACGTCCTTCTGCGACGAGCCGTCCCGCCGGGCCAGCGTGGGCACCAGCACATTCTCCAGCACAGTGCACTGGGGCAGCAGATGGTGCAATTGGAACACAAAACCGATCTCACGATTGCGAATCCGCGCCAGCTCATTCTCATCCAGCTCGGCCAGATTCCTGCCCTCGAACAAAACGCGGCCGCTCGTCGGGTGATCCAGCCCTCCGATAATATTGAGCAGCGTGCTCTTGCCGCAACCGGAAGGGCCGACCACGACAACGGATTGGCCTTGTTCGAGCTTCAACGTGATGGCGTTCAGGACGCTCACCGCGCCGGCCCGGCCCGGCTCGCCATATGTCTTCGTCACGTCAACCAGCTCAATCATCGCAGCACTCGTCATGATTGTCGGATTACCTGTTCGAAGAGGCGGATCATCTCGCCTGCCGTTTTGTCAATGTGGAGTGTCTCAAGCACCCCGGCTCTACCTTCCGCACCGAGGCGCCGGGCCACCGAGGCGTCAAGCAGCAGCGGCGCCATTGCCTCGGCCAATTTCTCGGCCGTGTTGGGCTCGTAGAGAATGCCGCCGCACGTCAGCGCGACCGTCTCCGGGAAACACCCGATGGCCGGCTCCACCACCGGCACACCCATCGCCAGCGCCTCCAGCACATACAACCCGTAGGCGACCGGTTTCGGCTCCGGCACCGACAGCACGGAAAGCCCCTGCAAAAACTCCACCTTGGAGCGGTGGTCAAAGACGGGCAGGAACTCCACATCCGCCGCGACGCCCGCCGCCGCCAGCTTATCGCGCATGCGCCCGAGGAACGGCTCATCATGGGCGGTCCTTCCGCCGCAGATGCACAGTCGCGCGGACCGCAGCTTCTCGTTTCTCTTCAAGAGGATGAAGGCATCGATCAGTTGCTCCAAACCCCGATCCGGGCACATGCGCGAGAGAAAGCCGACCGTCGGCACCGACGGCTCGTCATCGCGACGCATATATGCGTCCGGATCGATGCCCATGTGCACCACATGCATCCGGTCGGCCGGTGCTTTCAGCCGCGCTCGCATGGTATCCGCGAAGTACTTGCTGACGGCGTAGAACCCATCAATGTCCCGCGCACGCTCGCAGACAATCCCCCACGCCTGCTCGGCGTAAGGCGACGTCAATCCATCCAGAAAGCCATCCTCATCCTGCAGCAGACAGACGACCGGGACGCCGAGCCTCTCCCGGATGCGGCGGGCCATCCCGGCGAGCAGCACGTTCGACAGGCACACGATGTCGGGTTTCGGCTCGTCCGCCCGCAGCCAGTCCACGAGCCGGTCCAGCTCCTTGACCTGCCGGCCGTGCTCGCCGTGGAGCATGGAGAGCGTGGCCTCGCCCAGACTGCGGGCACTGGTCATCCCCGCCTTGCGCCCCGCCCATTGGAGCAAGCGCCGGGAGTCGAACCATCGGTCGATCCACCGCGGCGTCCGGCGGAAAAGAGCGAATTTCTGCTGCAGGTAGACATTGATCCCACCGAAGAAGAGCGGCGCGCTGCCGAGCGGCTCGGTCCGGTCGGCCTGCAAAGGCAGGTAGAGGGGCACCAGGAGCACGTCGTGCCCGAGCTTGCGCATCGCGCGCACCAGGGCGGCGTCGCGCAGGCAGTTCTCGCAATAGAAATCCGCGCCGATGCCGGGACAGATCTGGACAATCCTCATCTGGCTTTACCCCCCTCCGGGGCTTTCGGGCCGAACGCGTAGACATAGCCGTCGTCGCATCCGACCACGACGAGCCCCCCCGCCACCGCCGGCGACGAGGTGACCGGCTGGCCGATCTCATAGGACCACACCTGCTTTCCGTCCCCCAGGCGCAGCATATACAGCCAGCCATCGTCGCTGCCCACCACGACCTTATCCCCGCAGAGCGACGGCGAGCTGTTCACCTCTCCGAGGGTCTTGAAGGCCCAGACCTGCCGGCCGGTATCGCGGCGGACGCAGTGGACCCGCTCATCGCGACCGCCGAAGACGACGACCTCGTCCCCGACCGCGGGCGAAGAGAAGAACGGTGCGTCTCCCTGTGAGTATTTCCAGACGACCGTCCCCGCGTTGGCATCGGCCTTGAAGAAGGTGTGCCCGTAATTGCCGACGTAGACTTCGCCATTCACGAACGCGGCGGACGCGGCGATATACGAGCCGCTGTCAATCTCCGCCGCCTTCGTGCCGTCGCTCACCGACACGACGTGAATCCTTGCGTCGCAGCCGCCGAAAACGCACCTGCCGGCCGCCACCGCGGGCGACCCATTCACGTAGTTGCCCGTCTCATACGCCCAGACCAGCTTGCCGCTCTCGGCATCGACGCAGTGCAATTTGTTGTCGTAGCTGCCGACGAGAATCCAGGTTCTCTGCCCATCCGGTGACCGGGTCCAGTTGGCCGAGCCCAGAATCTGGCCTTCGGTCTCGTACTTCCATTTCAGCTCGCCCGTCCCGGCGTCCAGAGCGTACAGAAAGTTGTCGCCCGAGCCGACGAATACACGACCGTCGAGCACACAGGGAGCCGCCTCCACGGCATCGTCGGTTTTATAAGACCAGAGTTGTGCGCCGGTGCGCAGATCGAGGGCGTAAACGTTCTTATCTGATGACCCGATGAAGACACGGCCCCCGTGGATCGCCGCCGAGGATTTGACTTCGGCGCCGGTTTTGAATTTCCACAGAAGCGTGAGTGAATCGCTCAGAATGCCTTCCGTCCGCCCCAGCAGACCCTGGCCCCCGTGGAACATGGGCCAGTTGGCGTCGGCTTTCAGGGGGACGGCAGCCGGGGCCGGGGCCGCACGGTCATTCGTAGCTGTCGCCGCCGAGGTCGGGCCCATCCCGCCCCGCACAACAAAGAAAACGACCAGAACGATCAATATGACGGTGATGAAGAGGACCCAGATTGTGGCGCGTGTAGACATTCTCGGTGCTCGGCAACACAGTGCAGCGAACCTGAAACGCGACTTCGGTACGGTTACATTCCGTACGGCACCCCCACATGATAGTTCACTGCCCCATGTGATGCAATGGACCGACAGGATCAGGCCACCACGGTCACAGCAAACGGCCCTTGCCCACCGTGTTACTGCTTCAGGTCAACCAGAGCGAGTCGCGGCCCAAAGTTGGCATCGGGATCGGACTGGAACAACTCGATGCGGGTCGGAAGCAGGACGCCATCCACCGTTCGGGCGTAATCATACCCGCGCACGATGAGGTACTTCTGCATGGCGGGGCTTCCCAGCCAGACCATGTCCACGATGGCTCCATTCTGGTCCTGGAAGTAGATGCCCTGTGTCCAATACGGCTCGACGACGGACTTGCCGCGTCCTTTCGCCCGGGAGTCGGCCTTTTCGGCCCGGTACTTCGCCTCGAGGGGGCGATACCACTGGCCGGTGATCTGCACGGTCCCCGGCCGGGGCGCCGTGCTGACGTTCCTGTCCAGCATGCGCACCGGGGCCGTGGTGATTTGCAGCACGGCTTCGGCGTATTCGCGGTACCAGGCACTCAGGGGCGAAATCTGGCGGTTCGGGTCCGACTCCGGCGGGCGATACCGATCGCTGTCAACCTGCCAGGTGAGGTTTGCGCCGGGCTCGCGGGCGGAGACCTGGATCACATCGGACCACGGGTAGATGTCGAACTTGTGCTCGGTCAGATAGAAGCTGCCATCCTGCCGGTAGGCCGACACGGTGGCGCCGACCTCGATCTTGGTGCACTTCATCCAGTTGGCCAGGCCGCCGGTGGCATCGAGCACCGAGACCGTCCAGGGCCGAGGCACGGGCGGCGCCTCCCGATCCGGGCCCGTGGCCAGCAGATCCCGCGACGGTTCTTTCGAGACCTGCCGGCCACAGCCGGTCAAAGTCGAGAGGGCCAACGCAACCAGAACGGCACTTCCAATCACCCTCGGGAACATATCATTTTCCTACTGTTTGCTTTTGGGGTTCCGGGTTTGACGGGGCAGGTTTCTGCTGTTCTTGCCCACACTTCAGGTTGGCAAGCTGCTCCATCAACGCGTATCGTTCCACGGCGTCGCGGTTGGCGAGCTTCATCAGCTCGGCCGCAACCTCCGGCTTCGATTGCTTCAGCGAGCGGTACCGATCCTCATTATAGGCGTACTCCGAGAACTCGATGGTCGGCGGCTTCGAGTCGAGCTGCAGCGGGTTCTTGCCCTGCTCTTTGAGCCGCGGGTCGAACCGGAACAGTGGCCAGTGCCCGCTGGCCACCGCCTTCTTCTGCTCCTCGTAGCCGGTCGTCAGATTGAAGCCCTGATTGATGCAGTGACAGTACGCGATAATCAGAGAGGGACCCGTATACGCCTCGGCCTCGGCGAAGGCTCTCACGGTCTGGTTCGGATTGGCGCCCAGCGCGACCTTGGCGACATAGATGTTCCCATAGGTCATCGCGAGCAGGCCGAGGTCCTTCTTCGGAGACGGCTTGCCGCCTGCCGCGAACTTGGCCACGGCCGCCCGGGGCGTCGCCTTCGACATCTGGCCGCCGGTGTTGGAGTAGACCTCGGTGTCCAGCACGAGGACGTTGACCTTCGCGCCGCTGGCCAGCACGTGGTCCAGTCCGCCGTAGCCGATATCGTAGGCCCAGCCGTCGCCGCCGACCGCCCAGACGCTCTTGCGAACCAGGTAGTCGGCCACCGTGAGCAACTGCTTGCAGTCGGCGCAGTCGCCCTGCTTGCGGCACTGGGCCTTCAACTGCTCGACCCGGCCTCGCTGCTTCTCAATCGCGGTTTGCTCCGGGTCATCGGCCAAGGCCGCCGCCCGAATCTCATCCGCCAGGCCCTTGTCCACGCAACTACTCTGCACGACTTTGTCGAGAAGGACGAACGCGCTCTGGCGGAACTGATCGAGCGTGAGCCTCATGCCCATGGCGAACTCGGTGTTGTCCTCGAAGAGGCTGTTGCACCAGGCCGGTCCGCGGCCGTCTTCGCGCGTCGTGTAGGGCGTGGTCGGCAGGTTGCCACCGTAGATCGACGAGCAGCCGGTCGCGTTGCCGATGTACGCACGGTCGCCGAACAGTTGCGACAGCAGCTTGACGTAGGCCGTTTCGCCGCAGCCGGCGCACGCGCCGGAGTATTCGAAGAGCGGCTGAATCAACTGGCTGCCCTTAACCGTGTTCGGCTTGAACAAGGACGGGTCCGTATTCGGGATCGAGAGGAAGAACTGATAATTGCGCCGCTCGCGGTCACGAATCGGCTCCTGCATTTCCATGTTGATGGCTTTGCGGCCGGTCGGCTGCTTGTTCTTGTCGCGCTCGATGCCGGGACAGGTCTGGACGCAGGCGCCGCAGCCGGTACAATCCTCCGGCGCGACCTGCACGGTAAACTTCATGCCCTGGAATTCCTTGCCCTTGGCGTCGATGCTCTTGAACGTCTCCGGTGCGTCTTCCAGATGCTTCGGATCATAATCCTTGATCCGGATGGTCGCATGGGGACAGACCAGCGAGCACATGCCGCACTGGATGCACAGCTCCGGCTGCCAGATCGGAATGTTGACGGCGATGTTGCGTTTCTCGTACTTTGTCGTGCCCACGGGGAACCGGCCATCCACCGGCATCTTGCTGACCGGCAGAGAATCGCCGCGCATCGCCATCAGCTCGGCCGTCACCGTCCGCACGAACTCCGGGGCATCCGCTGGCACCATCGGCGGCATCTTGATCTTGCTCGTGACCTTGCCCGGCACCTTGACCTCATACACGCGGTCAATCGCACCGTCGACGGCCGCATAGTTCATCTGGAGGACCTTCTCGCCCTTCTTGGCGTAGGTCTTGCTCGCGGCGTCCTTGATGGCCTTGACCGCCACGTTCAGCGGGATGATGTTGCTGATCTTGAAGAACGCGGTCTGCATGATCACGTTGATGCGAGCGCCGAGCCCCAGCTCCTGGGCGAGCGAGATCGCATCGATCACGTAGAACTTCAGCTTCTTGTCGATAATCTGCTTCTGCACTTCCTGCGGCAGTGTATCCCAGACCTTGTCGGGTCCGTGGAAGCTGGTCAGCAGGAATGTTCCGCCCTCGCAGGCCGAGGAGAGTAGATCATACTTCTCCAGGAAGGTCGGGTTGTGGCACGCGACGAACTCCGCCTTGGTGATCAGGTACGGGCGCTGGATCGGCTTTTTGCCGAAGCGCAGGTGCGAAACCGTCATGGTGCCGGCCTTCTTCGAGTCATACACGAAATAGGCCTGGGCGTAGTTGTCGGTCAGCTCGCCGATGATTTTGATGGAGTTCCGGTTGGCACCGACGGTGCCGTCCGAGCCCAGCCCATAGAACATCGCGCGGTAAAGCCCCTCGCTGGGAATCTGGAACGACTCATCGACGTCGAGACTGGTATGCGTTACATCGTCGATAATTCCGACCGTAAAGCCCCTCTTCGGCTTGGCGGCATCCAGGCTGTCGAAGACCGCCTTGACCATCGCCGGCGTGAATTCCTTCGAGCCCAGGCCGTAGCGACCTCCGACGATCACCGGGTACTTGTCGAACGGAGCGATTCCATCGGCCATAGCCTCGCCAATCGCGGTCCGCACGTCGAGGTACAGCGGCTCGCCCAGGGCACCGGGCTCCTTCGTCCGGTCCAGAACGGCGATCTTCTTGACCGTCTTCGGCAGGACCGCCACAAAATGCTTGGTGCTGAACGGCCGGTACAGCCGGACCTTCACCACGCCGACCTTCTCGCCGCGCGAGTTCAGATAATCGACAACCTCGTGAGTGGTATCGGCACCGCTGCCCATGATGATGATGATCTTCTCGGCATTCGGCGCGCCAACGTAATCGAACAGCTTGTACTCGCGGCCGACAAGCTTGGCGAACTTGGTCATCGTCTCCTCGACGATCTTCGGCGCAGCCAGGTAGAACGGGTTCGACGTCTCGCGCCCCTGGAAGTAAACGTCCGGGTTCTGCGCGGTGCCGCCCATCGTCGGCCGATCCGGCGTCAGGGCCCGGGCCCGGTGCTGGGCCACCAGCTCGTCGTCGAGCATGGCCCGCATATCGTCGTACGTCAGCTCCTCGACCTTCTGCTCCTCATGGCTCGTCCGGAAGCCGTCGAAGAAGTGCAGGAAAGGCACTCGCGAGGCCAGCGTCGCCTGCTGGGCGATGAGCGCGAAGTCCATTGCCTCCTGCACACTGGCCGAGCAAAGCATCGCGAAGCCCGTCTCGCGGCAGGTCATCACGTCGCCGTGATCGCCGAAGATGGACAAGGCATGACAGGCCAGCGAACGCGCGGTGATATGAAAAACCGTGGGCAGCAGCTCGCCCGCGATTTTATACATGTTGGGAATCATCAGCAGCAGGCCCTGGGAGGCCGTGAACGTCGTCGTCAGCGCGCCGGCGATCAAGGCCCCGTGCACGGCCCCGGCCGCTCCCGCTTCCGACTGCATCTCGGTGACCGAAGGCACGGTGCCCCAGATGTTCCGCTCGCCCTTGGCGGTCTTCGCATCGGCGATCTCGCCCATCGGCGAGCTCGGCGTAATCGGATAAATCGCAATGACTTCGTTCGTCGCGTGCGCCACGTGCGCCGCCGCTGCGTTGCCGTCAATCGTCACCATTCTACGCTTCATAAGATCTCCATTTTCCCGTAACCGACGAATATGCAACCACTTAGCTCAAAAAAATCCCCTCGCAGACGGCCTCACAACCATTCCTGTACATAGGGCTGCGCCAACACCGGTCCCCCAGACTCTCCTGCAGACCCCTGGCATGCGAAGAAACGGTATTTATACACTCTTTCGTCGCCTCCGGCAAGACAAATTTCCACCCATCAAGCCGGGGTATCGACTACGTCCTCTGAGGGACCGATCCCCATTTGTCATGTTGAGCGAAGCCGTTCATGGACGTTCGGTCTGCCGGAAGAGGATGAAAATGTCCGGGTGGCAGCGGCAAGGCCGAAGGCTTTGCCGATGGCGGATGGGCGAACCATCGGCAAGCTGGCGCTTGCCGCTGCCACCCAACTCCTGGTAGCGCATTTTTCAGAGGAGCGAAGCATCTGGGCATCGCAGGAGAAGCTCCCTATCGCATCGAGCCGGGGTATCGACCTGCCCCTCTTACTGGTCCAAGCCGAAGGTCTCCAGCCACTTGTCGGTCTCGCCGTCCGTGAGCCCTTCCCGCTTCTCTTCGGGCTCATTCTTCCGCGGGTTCCTGCGGGTCAATTCCCGGCGCACCTGCCCCCAGAATTCCTCGGACTTCAGGGCCGTCGCTTTCTGCATGGCGGCCGCCTTGCGCAGCCGACGGTCGCTGCTGACCACCGTCAACCGGCGGGGAGAAGTACTCGCTTTGATCTTCTCCTCGATGACGCTGTCGGCATCGTGATGGAAGCCCGCGAAGACAATCTCCGGGTTGGCGATCTTGTCGAACTCGCTTCGATCCGCCGGCCCGGCGCCGTCGAAGATCACCAGCCCCGGCTCGCCGACCAACGTGAAGTACCGGCTGAGGATCCGGCACAACTCGATCTCCGTCGTAATCTCGCGATCCTCAAATGACTCGTGCAGCGCCCACAACAGGTTGTCGCCATCAATAATCGTCATGTCTCCCGCACCTTCACCACGATAGCCACGGACAGTCCAGAAACGCGAACCCTCTGTACGATACCATAGTGCTCAAACCCATTTTTTGTTCATGCCTCGGCGGGCATCGCCGGCACCGAAAGCAGATTCTGCAACGTCCGGCTGGTGGGCTGTCAGTTCTTCACGGCGATCTCGTAGCGAAACCTGTTGTTCGCCGTGCCGCCCGTGGGGATCGCCGACTCCAGAACCGTCGTCGCTCCGGTCCGCGTATAACGGAACGGCTCGCCGGACACCGGATCTTTAGGCAGCGAGACCCCCGCCATATCATTCAGACTCTGGGGCAACTGGCCCCCATGGGAGGCCGCATACGACCGAATCGCCTCCACGCACTGCAGAATCCCCAGATTGACGTCCACGCTTCTGGTGACCATTCGCGACCTGTCGTATGCCGCTTTCAATTGACTCTCGACCTGCTGTTGAAGTTGAGGATTGGCCGCCTGATTGGCTTTGCGCTCGGCTTCGATCGCCTTTTCGACGTCGATAAACGGTTTCGGCATACCGGCCAGCGCCGGGTACAGATTCGGTGCATTCTCGCCTTGAATGAACTGCTCCACTTCCTTGCACATCACACCCCCGACCGCCGTCCCGAGCAGAGTCTGTACGATGATCGACACCTGGCCGAGATGCCGCGTCATCCCGAACCCCGTCTGCAGGGCCAGCAGAGCCCCGTCATATTCCTGTCGGGCCGTCTCCAGCCGCGCCCACAACGCGATGGCCTGCGCCAACGGCCGATAGCTTTGTTCACCCGGAAACGTCTCCCCGGGCTCCAGGTCCGACCATTTGCAGTCTTTGCACCGGGCCGCTTTGGCTGCGCACTTCAAGCTCTCCTGGTACTTCTGCAGCGTATCTTCCACCTGCTGGAGCGGCAATTGCCCGATAGGCATATCCAGCCACTGCCTGATCTGGTCCATATTCCCATCGCTCGGCAGCGTCTTCGCCGCCTTCTCGTACCACGCCACCGCATCCCCCTCCACCAGCGATTCCGGCGCCGGCAACAACAAGCACTTGCCCGATGCAGCGGGCGTCTTCGGCACGCGAATCTCCAGCTTCGCCTCGCGCCCAAACGCCGGCAGGCAGAGCAGCCAAACCGAGATTCCAATCGTCAAACCCTTGCACAAACGTACCATAGCTCGTCCTCCCCAAAAAGCATTCATTGACTTTCGCCTTCCGAGACCACCCTTCGCGTACTCGTATTGCCGGCAGTCTCCACTACAGACGCCCCACAACACCTCAACAATCAACTCCTCTGCAAATCAGCTTACATTACAATTCCGCGGACGTGCAAACATATTCATCAGCGGACACGTACCCACTTCGTCATCCCTCGCGAAGCGAAGGACCTGGGCACCGTAGGGGCAACCCCCCCCGTGGTTGCCCTAAACCGTTCGGGCAGGAACAGGGTGCGGACCCCAAACGCGGCGCACGGCGTTTGGTAAGGGCTCCCAAGTGCGAAGAATGGCACTTGGGGACCCGAACCCGACCCATCAGCAAGTCCGTTTTGAGGCTCTTATCCTCATAACGAATGAATTGTTCGCCATCTGTCATGTCGAGCGGAGCGAAGCGCAGTCGAGACATCTGGCTCCGAATATGACGTGTCGCCCTTCGCGGCCGGATTTCTCCGCTGCGGCACGCTGCGCGGGCCTTCGGTCGAAATGACAACGAGAAGCGCACAATTCATTCGGAGCAGGTATTACAGGGTGATTCCTTCGAGCTCAACGTTTCGGTGAAAAGGCGTGTCGCGGAGTGGGTGACTGCTCCACTGTTGGCGGCTGCGCACAATCGAGGAGAGAATCTGGCCAGATGCCCATTCGATCTCATAGAGCCGGTGCCGAATCCTGTCAACACGCTCGTCGTCGACAGGACCGTCTACGAGAATCAGAAAATCCCAATCCGATCCGGTGCCCGAATCGCCACGGGCACGGGATCCATAGAGAACAACTTCGGCCGTCGGCTCGATTTCCCGAATAGCCTCTTTCACCTCTTTCAGCAGTGTGTCGCGGTCCATAAGATGATTATAGCCATATACTTGCGGCATGAAAAGGGATATCTCGGAACCGCATCCAGATACCGGTCGTGCTCGTTGGGTATAGCAGGTCTCACGCCTCGAAGCGGACTTCGCCGCCGACGATGGTTTTCTCGATCTTACCTCTGACGGTCCAGCCGTGATAGGGGCAATTGCGGCTCTTCGAGATAAACTTGCCGACGTCAATCTGCCATTCGGTGTTCGGGTCGATGATCGTGACGTCGCCCTGCTTGCCGCGATTGAGCGTGCCCTTATCGATGCCGATGATCCCGGCCGGATTGGCCGTCATCAGCCGGATCAGGCCCGGCCAGTCGAGAATCTTCGGCTCGATCAGCGCCTTGACGTAAAGCCCGAGCGCACACTCCAGGCTGGCAATTCCGAACGGCGCCGCCAGGAACTCAAGCTCCTTTTCACTCTGCAGGTGCGGTGCGTGGTCCGACGCCAGGGCATCGACCAGCCCTTCGGCAATCGCCGCCTTCAGGGCTTCGACATCCTTCTGCCCCCGCAACGGCGGATTGACCTTGTAGTTCGTGTCGTACTCGGCACAGCATTCCTCGGTCAGCAGCAGGTGGTGCGGCGTGACCTCGCACGTAACCGGCAGAGATTCCTTCTTCGCCTGGCGCATCAGCTCGACCGAGCCGACCGTGGAGATGTGCTGGGCATGATAGCGCACCTGCGTCTTCTTGACCAACTGGATGTCACGCCACAGCATCGCCTCTTCCGCCAGTGTATCCATGCCGGGCAGGCCCAGAATCGTCGAGTAATAGCCGGCGTTCATGACCCCGGCCCCCGCGAAGCTGTTGTCCTGGCAGTGCTGGGCGACGACCACGTCGAACATCTTCGCATATTTCAGGGCACGCAGCATGACGGCGGGGTTTTGCACCCCATTACCATCGTCGGTAAACCCCCGCGCCCCCGCCTCGGCCATTAAGCCCATCTCCGCCAGCTCGACGCCCTCGCGTTTCTTCGTAATCGCGCCCATCACGTACACGTGGGTTTTGCGGGTCTGGCGGCCCTTGCGGTGGACGTACTCGACGTCGGTCTCGCTCTCGATGGCCGGGTTCGTATTCGGCATGCAGACGACCGACGTGAATCCCGCCGCGACCGCCGCCGCAGAGCCGCTCGCGATCGTCTCTTCCTCTTCATCCCCCGGCTCGCGGAAATGAACGTGGATGTCGATCAGCCCCGGCGTCACGAGCTTGCCGGTGGCGTCGATCACCCGCGCCGCCGACTTCTCGACCGTCCCATTGAGATTGCCGACCTCGGCCACCTTGCCGTCCGCGATCAGGACGTCGCACTTGGCATCGAGATGATTCGCCGGATCGATGACCCGCCCGTTCTTGATCAGAAGCTGATTCGCCATAGCGCACCTATACCCCTGCAAATACCATGATAGTCGGGATATTCATACCAGAAATCTCGGAGGAAAGAAAGTGGTTTTTGCCAAGTAGGGCAGATGGCGTGCATGAGAAAAGAATGGCGGTTGAGGCCGCTTGGCTTCCGTAGGGCCACACCTCGGCTCGGAGGAAATCTGGCGCTGTTTGTCAGGTCGAGCGTAGCCGAGACATCTGGCCTCGAATCTGGCGTGCCGCTCATTCGCGGCCAGATTTCTCCGCGCGGCCTCCGGCCTTGGTCGAAATGACAAACAGGGCCAGGAGTCCTCCCGCACTATCAGCCTAACCAACAGCGTAGTGGGCCGACTACTACTCCGTCCTACATGAGGCAGCGTCCTCGCTCGCCTGAAGAAGTCGTGCGGGGACGCACGACCTACGAAGACCGGAGACGCAGCTCCAACGTCAAACGACTATTGGTCTGAAGTTGCGCAGGCTGGTGTGACGCCATGACTTTCCTGCAGCCCCTGGTCTACTTCTGAGGGTTCGAGGGCGGGTCAGAGGGGTTGCCTTGGGCGAGCCATTCGCCGGCCAGGATGGCCAGGTCGGCGAAATCCACGCGGCAATCGCCGTTCAGGTCGGCGGTGAGCTTGGTCTGACACGTGACGATGGAAAACAATCCATCGCCGGCGTCGCTGATGGTGCCGTCGCGGGCATCCCTGACCCTCACCAGGCAGGTATTGGAGTTGACGGAAGGCGCGGTCCACTCATAGGCCCCGGTGTTGTTCACTTCGTCCGCAGTCGCCCAGCTCTCGCCGCCGTCAAGCGAGTATTCGATAACGACGCGATTTACCTCCAGCCCGTCCACCGTCCGCCACCGGACGGTATAAGGACGGCCCCCGCTCACGCGCTCGCCGCCGTTGGGTTGCAGAACGACGGGGCCGGGAGCGACCTTGTAGCTCCACACGTCCTTCGCCTCGTACACGCCGGGCTCTTGCAGATCATTGTTCTGCCGCTGCATCCACGTCATGGTGACATTCAGATCATTCACTTCCACAACGACGTAGCCGTAGCTCTCGGCGTGAGAGACCTGCGTCACGTTGAAGCTACTGTTGTTGCCATCGTAGGGCGGAAACCACATGTACGGATAGGCCCCCGCCGATCCGACAATGAGCTGATGGATGTCGTTGCCCGGGTTCCCATCGCCGTCATCGACCCATGCATGGTCATAGAAGTGGTCATGCCCGCAGAGGTACACCCGTGCTCCGGCCATCTTGAGGCTGTGCCAGAACGCATCACGCCGGTCCGGGTAGTAAGCCAGGCAGTCCGGGTGCAACGCTTGAAAGGCCGGCTCGTGGCCGAAGACAAAGACATGAGGCTTCGTGCTCTTCTCCAGCAGGGAATCGAGCCACGACTGATTCACGTAATGGGCAAGCTGGTGCTTGACCCCTGCGTATTCGTCCACCGCCACAATCAGAGCGTTCTTGTGAACGACGGAATACGACATGTGCTTCTCATCGGCGGGACCATTATCCGGCAGCCGCGGCCCGGGGTAGTCATCGTTGCCGAACACGTTCAGCCACCGGATGGCGTAGTTGTCCAGGGGGGGAGGCTGGCCCGGCTCGGCATCCCACATGTCACCAACCTCATGATTGCCCCGACAAACGTAGACGGCAATTCCGGCGTCGTAGATCGGCTCCATGGCGTTGACCCAACTCCGAAGCTGGCTCTCGAACCGCTGGGCCCCGATCCGGGCGCCATAGACCAGGTCACCTGGAAACAGGACAAAATCGGCGTTCCACCGTTGGATTTCCTGGACCAGCTCGGCCACGATTTGCTCGTTGATGCCGGTGGAGGCGCCGCCGCGGCTGTCACAGGTCATGAGGAAGCGCCAGCGTTCGGCCGCCGAGCCGACCGCCGGCCCGCTCCAGAAGGCCCACCAGACCAGAATCAAGAATCCGAGCCTGCCCACAAACCCATTCCCGCTAACCGGATTGCCCCAACCATTGCACCACGGTGCCGCCGCACGGCGAATACTAATTACGGCTGAATTCTTCATAGCTGGCCCTGGGCCCGTAGGACGCTATGCACCTGGGCTGCACATCGCGGTCTGTCATGTCGAGCGGAGCGCGGCGCGGCCTCCGGCCGCAACCAAAAATGCTTGCTAAAAAAACAAGATGTTGCGCCTTTGCAGCGCAGCGTAGTCGAGACATCTGGCTACGAATCCGGCGTAGCGCCCCTTCGCGGCCAGATTTCTCCGCGCGGCCTTCGGCCTTGGTCGAAATGACAAAGCAAGGCCCCGCGATTACAAAATTCTCAGAAGGAAGCCGCATTAGTTCGTTGCCCTGGCCGTCCGCCACTCGGCCTTCTCGTTGCGATGCGCCACCATCAGGTCCATATCTTTGTCGTCGATGGCGCCATCCATGTTGACATCGCCTATGACGTACGCCTCCGGCGATTTCAGTCCCGTGACCAGATTGTTCATGAGAATGGCAAAATCCTGCTCGTCGACGACGCCGTCGGCATTGAGGTCGTGCCAGAGAATGTTCTCATCCGGAAGCTTCTCGGCCACGGTCCAGGCCAACCCGTACCGCTCATCTACCGCCGCTCCCATGCGCCCGTCCAGGCTGCTGTAGGAGACGACGATCTCATAAATCGTGCGCTCCGGAACCGTCGCGATGTAGACATGCTCAACGTTGTCCACTTTGCTGTCGCTATAATCCAGCAGAAGAACGTTACTTCGGGTCGCGGAGTCCACCGCCCACACTTCGAGCCGCAGGTCACTGTCACTGTCCGATATCCGTTTGAACGGGTACTCCCTGCGATAATGACGGTTCCAGGTGAGGGTGGCCGTGAGGATCTTGTTGGCCGGCTCATCAACGACAATGCGATACACCTGTTGCAAGGTCCGCCCTGCTTCGAGCTGATTGAGGTCCCAGCCCGCGAGCGGCACGTCGCCGGGCTTTCCCTGCCCTGCTTTCAGAAGCTGGTACGCGCGGACGGCATTGACCATTCCGGCGCCCTGAATGTAATCGAGCGGCACGTCATGGTCATCGTCGGTGCTGAGCCGGCCCTTGTGCCAGTATGGCAGCTTCGTCGCCGAGTTCATCAGAATCGCCTTCAGAAGGCAATTGCCCCCGTTCGGCGTGACGGCGGGACTGAGACTCGCATCCTGCCTGGCCGCCTGGACCAGCAGTCCCACGACACCGGCGGCCACGGGAGCCGAGAAGCTCGACCAGTTGCCCGCCATCGTATATCCCTGTTCTGCATCCGGCTGGGCGACGAGGCAATTGCCGGGCGCGATGACGTCGGGCTTGCTGCAGCCGTCCTGCGTCGGGCCCATGCTCGACTCTTCGGGATAGGCCAGGGCGAACTGCGAAAGCTTCGTCGCGGGATCTTCCGTATTCACGGAGCTGACCACGCCTACGCCGATCGCATTCGGCCCAGCGCCCGGATAGAACGGCGGGTTGGACGCATTGGAGCCGTTGCCGATACTGGCCAGAAAGACCAGGCCGTCGTGCTCGATCAAAGCCTCGATACCCCGCGTCCACCAGTCATCGAACGGCAGGCCGAAACTCGCCACGGCCACATCGACCGGCGGCATCTTGCGACAGTTGACGTACTCTTTCACAAAGTGCCAGAATTCATAAACGTGGCCCTCGCCGGCCGGCACGACCCCCTGGTACAGAAACGGGTCCAGGTCGGATGCCGTTCCCTTCGGGTCCTCGCCGAACAGAATGGAGCAAATCGCGGTCGAATGAGGCGATTCGCCGGGCGAGGCGACGCGATCATCATGGAAACGGAGTTTGGCATTTGCGAAACAGCTATGTTTCAGATTCGGCTGGTAGTCGTTCTGGGGCTCGCCCTCCTTATCGTACGTGCTGCTGCGGCAGATGACGCCGAACCGCACGCCGGCCCCGGTCAGATTCGGATCGGCCTGCTGCAAAGCATAGATGCCGGTCCAATCGAGGGCTTGCGGCTGTCGGGACAAGCTATCCTGGCCCTGGACCGGCCCGGCCATGGCCGTAGAGCCTCCCAAGAGGATTACGACCCATAATCCTAAGCCCAAGATAGTTGTTTTCTCGACCATCCTCATCACCGTTCACACAACGGGCGGTGCGGCTTGCCCGGATCGCGGCTCGAAAAGACCGGTGTCGCGAATCCGCAGCGGATGCTCCGCGCCACTCCCCCAGATTCCAACCTCCGTGGCTGGTGAACTCCATCCTCGAAACAACTTGCTTTATGATAGCAGAAACCGGCTTTCCTTTCAAGCAAATTCCTGCCCTTTCGCGGCGGATGGTGTGCGACTAACTTTTGTGGCCTTGGTAGGTCGTGCGTCCCCGCACGACTTCTTTAGGCGAGCGAGGACGCTCGCCCTACTGAGCGAAATTTTGCACCTGCCAATCCGCGCCACAAAAGTCAGTCGCACGCGGCGGATGGCGGATTTTGGAGGGGAGATTGGCGATTTATGATTGACCGGCCGGGCCTTGCAGCTTACGATTTGAGAGTGGAGACCCTGAAACGTATCCCGTCTGTCGGGCGGGGTCGAAGCGGAAACCGTCAGTTGTGACAAGGGTTCTGCAAAATGGAGATTGGGCTTATATTATTCAAGGAAATCAGCTTTGAGATTTCCTTGAATAATCGGCCTGACGGACGGTGCAGCAAGCCCTTCCCGTTTCGGAAGGGAAAATCACGAAGACGATTTTTCCTTCCTCAAGTAAGCCCAATCTCCATTTTGCAGAAGTTCACTGGTACATTGTAAGCAGTCAACCATGAAAGTTATCTTGGACGCCGACCAGATCGAGCGGACCCTCCACAGCCTGGCCGACCAGATTGCGGACCAGACATCGCCCGATAACCATCTGGCTATTATCGGAATCCGCAGCCGGGGCGAGATCCTCGCCCAAAGACTTGCCGACCATCTGGCGCAGAGGCTGGGCAAGCCGGTCCTGTGCGGCACGCTCGATATTACCCTCTATCGCGACGACCTGAACGCGCCGCATGGCCGCAGCCAGCCCCAGGTCCGCACCACCGAAATCGGCTTCGATATCGATGATAAGACCATTATCCTGGTCGATGACGTGCTGTACACGGGCCGCTCGACCCGGGCCGCCTTGGACGCCCTGATCGACTTGGGGCGGCCGAAGGCCATCCGGCTCGCCGTCCTCATTGAAAGAGCGGGAAGGGAGTTCCCCATCCAGGCAGATTATGTCGGCTATGTGGCCGATGTCAGGCCGCAGCAGTCCGTGCAAGTCAGTCTCATCGAATCCGACGGAAAAGACGAGGTGACTCTTGAGGACTAAGTTTTCAGTCACCGGTTACCAGTTTTCGGGACTCGAACCGGCAACTGAGGACTGACAACTGAGAACGCAAAACTTTGTGGGGAAGGAACCCATGAACCGCATCCTGGACATTGTGGAGCGGCACACAGCCGGCAGGGTCGGAAGGCGACACGGGACAAGTATGGCAACAAGCAAAGGCAAACCGTTCAAGTGGCAGCGCAAACACCTGCTCGGCCTGCGCGAGCTGAGCGTCGACGAGATCACCCACGTTCTCGACACCGCCAAAGGCCTCGATGAAATCAGCACCCGCTCCGTGAAAAAGGCGCCCTCGCTGCGCGGCAAGGTTGTCGTCAACCTGTTCTTCGAGGACAGCACGCGGACCCGCAACAGCTTCTCCCTCGCGGCCAGCCGGCTCAGTGCCG
>Ga0315289_10001979_pt1 | contig 31769 bp, 31 predicted proteins | sample YL17G11_40_MG_FD_203452 | JGI IMG/M metagenome (GOLD analysis project Ga0315289, IMG submission 203452) | Sediment microbial communities from Yellowstone Lake, YNP, Wyoming, USA - YL17G11_40 | ecosystem: Environmental > Aquatic > Freshwater > Lake > Sediment | place: USA: Wyoming | collected... | reverse complement strand
AAGTACATCTGCCCGAAATGCCACGAGGAACTCAGAAGAATTGATGTTGATTACAGAAAAGCTGGAATCTGGTGCACATGTAAAGAGTGCAGCAAAAGCTTTGATATTCCCGTGTCCGAACATTTCTGCCGAAACTGCCATGCAAAATCCACTTTTGAAGAAGCCCAAATAAAAGATGTCTATTCATACACATTGAAGGACAGCGTGAGAGAAGAATCCTCTTTAAGCTGGTTATTAGTTGCCCCCATACGGGAGTTTCTCGTAAAAGAAGGGTTAAAGGTTGAAAGCCCTGCTTTTCTTAAAGGCAAATCTGGGGCGAACCACTCCTTTGACATCGTAGCCTACAAAGGTGCTGGATCGCGGAAAGTGATAGTGGTCGATTTGGCAAAGTCGACGGAAAATGTCGTGTCTGAACAGCCAGTCATTGCTCTGTTCGCAAAAATATTTGATGTTTCGCCTGAAAGGGCGTTCTTAATTGCGATTCCAAGGCTTAGCGAGAATGGAAAGAAAATGGCGGAATTATACAGCATCCACGCGATAGAGGCTAAAAACCAGGACGAAGCTGTAGAAGCGTTGAAAGAGAAGCTCAAAACAGTTTAGCCTTCTGAAAAAACGGCTATATTGCCCCTTTCTGTGATAACCTTTGCAAGGAAAACGTTCTGCGGCAATCTTATATCCGCGCGGATGTAAGTTGCAGATTCTCCAGAGTTCATGAACAAGTTAGCGTTATAGCGCTGGTGGATTGTTGAGTTTTCAATCCAGACGGTCACGATGTGAATGCTTAGTGGACTCGAGTTTTTCAGGTCTAAACTAGTGCCATCGATTATTGCTCTAGCACCCAAAAAGTCTATTCCCACTGCAGTTTGGTTTGCGCTTATTCCCTGATCAAAGAACTCTATGAGAATTGTGCCGTTTTGGGCGAGGTAGTTTGTCCAGTTGCTTGTTATGTTTATGGCGTACTCGTTCCATTGGTTAAGGGTTGGCAAGCTTCCTCCTGTGTTATTGAAGCCTGTGTCGCTGAAGCTGGATGTGGTCCAATCGTACGCTTTTAAGAACCATTTCTCATCACTGTTCGAAGCATTGTATCTGAGTAACACTTCGATGCCATGAATGTAATCAATCGGGCAGGTCTGTAAATCTACTGTGTATGTGTTCGTTATGTTAAGTCGGTATATGCCTGTTACAGAAGCTTTGAACTCTACCCAGTCGAGTTTGAGGTCAAAAGGCGACGTCGTGTCTTTGACTCCTGTGATTCTGATTTTCCATGCGCCCGTTGAATTTCTATAGTATGCAGGATTTGTCACTATGATTTGACTTTTTGTTTCATCAGTGTTTGGTGTTGGGCTTGAGGTATAGATTATGTAGCCGTCTCCATTTGGGGGGTACTGGCTTGTGTAGTAATTATAGAGCTGTAAAGTCATATTTACAGTAGCAGTTGTGAATGCACTATCAACTGTCCACATAAGGCTCTGCCAATTTTGGATGTTGCTTGAACCAGTCAGCTCGATTTGGACAATATATGAGCTGGGCAGTGCAATTCCAGCGATTCTTGTTTGATCGATTAATGCCAAGCTCGGGTCGTCTACTCTCAGATACACGTTCTTGTTGGATTGGTTGGAAGTGATCTCTGCGTAATAGTCAATTTCAAGAAAATCAGTATCGTTGACTACGTTGTAACTGTTCCAAGAATACGTTCCTGAGACGGTCGTCCATGAACCAGTCAAGGACGCAGAGTTTGCCACCTGCGTGGCGATTGTCGTTCTTGTGGTTCCATCTGCCTTCCTTATCAGAATGTCAGCGTCGCAGGTAGCGGCAACGTTTTGGTGGTCTTTGTAGGCTCGGTAATATATTGTCCAAGTACTCGCTGGGATTGTTGCGACCCCGGTTAGTGGATATACGTATTTAGCTAGTAGCTTGCGTCCTGTGGTTGATGCGCTCACTTGGAAGTCTCTGACTCCTGAAGTATCTGCGCTGCTGAGTTTCAATTGATAGTATGTTTGTCCTGCAATTGTTGTTATTTCACTGTGGCTGTACAAGGTTTGCGCCGTGGAAGCCGAGGGGTAGCTTCTGAAAACCATGTATGCGCTGTTATCTGTGGCTAAATCGGAAACTGCGCCTGAGACATAGGTTGTTGACCCGCCTAAAATGTATCCAGAAGGGTTAAATGCATAGTTAGTTAGCGTTGTTTCTTCTCTGAATATTTCAGAGTTGGAGTCAATGTCCCGTGTGTCGGTGTATGTTCCATTTAGGCGTGCGCCTCCGTTTGTAGCATATTCGTTTTGCGCTATGTACCAAGGAGAATTAGTCGCCCTTGTTACATTTGCAATCGTTACTGTTTCTTGCATTCTTTCAAGGTCTAACTGGTTCATCTGGTAGCTCCAGAGGACCACGTTGCCCACTATAATCACCACTAGGACTAGGCTTAGCATTGCGACTATCACGGTGCTAATGCCTCGCTTTTCGCGTTTAAGGCGCCTTGTAATAGCTAGCAATATGAGTCCCCCTACTGGTGAGGATGTCTATGTAGTAAACGTCTCCAGAATTCCAATTGTAAGCGACACTAAGCCAACCGTGTTCATTCAGCCCCAAACGAAAAGGCGAGTTGAAAAGTTGACCTACGTGATTGACGTAAACCGCTGAAACTTGGATTGCCACTTTTCCCACATTATGCGCGTAAACGTCTATTGTGTGAGTTGTGCTGTTAAACCAAACGTCTTCAACTATCACGCGTTCGCTCATGGTCTCCCTGAGATTAGTCGTGATAACGTACGTAGCGGAAGTGGCAATGGACATAGCCGCCACCGCTATAACGGTAAGCAGGAGACTGCTGAGAACTGGCGTAATAGCCCGCTTATCACGCAAAAATCTCTTAATCATGCTTCTCACTTTTTTCTCGCCTCACATAAAGAACCTCAAAGCTACGAAGCCGAAAAGCATCATGATCAAACTGTGCTTTAACCCAGCGCTTATTGAGCCTTCACCCATTTTTCCAGCAACGAGCCCGCCGAAGAAGCCTTGAATAAGAGTCATGTGGAGGAAGGTTCGCTGCAAATCCGTCGGCGACGTTGCTGATGGTGCAAGCAGCGGCACACCTTCTGCACTCGTGAAGAACGTTTTGAAAAGCAACACTATAGTGAACAGGAACACAAAGAGGGCAACGTAGATTATGGCAATGTACGGTTTTGTCTGAGTATTGCGTTCCTTCTCAAGCAGAAGAGTTGTTTGTATGAACTTGCCCATGGGGTCAAAGACTTTTTCAACATGCCCGCCTGAACGGCTAGCTTCAATTATCATGGGCACGGTTCTCATCGTTAACACGGTGCCGACGCGTGTTCCGAAGGCTAGAAGCGCGTCTTCGAAGTTGGATCCCCAAGAAATCTGCACCGTCATCTTTTTCAGTTCAGAAGTCAACGGACCGTAATCTCTTTTCGCGGCTTCTTCTAAAGCTTTGGGAAGTGTCATACCTGTTTCTTGGGCTTGCACTATGCTTCGGAAAAGGTCAGGCAAGTGTTCGTCAACGGCTTTTCGCCATCTGTAATCAATGTAATTCAGAAGCGTTATCGGCGAAATTACTATGAGAAGACTGAAGAACACAAAATCATCCAAAGCTGCACTGACACCTACGGTTAAGTAGCCGAAAAGAACTATGCCAAGGGCTATCGCGACTGACACCGCGATTGCGAATTTTTTAACTCGTTTTTCTATCTTCGGCATATCTCTCTACCATTTCGGTGACGATGAATCCAAGATTATCAAGAATATGAGGGCGCAGACTGGAATCCCAATATAAGTTAGAAGATTCAACAAGAGATCAGAGCTGAGTATGCCTAAGCCCCCTCCGCCCAGCATCGACATAACCGAGAGCATTATGACAAAAAGCAACGGCCCAGTCAAAAGCAACGCCACATAAACCTCTGAGAGGACTGACAGGCTGTCCGAGTATTTTTTGAGGCTCAACCTCTTAAGCCTCATATGCATCTTGAACTTCTCACGCAGAAAAGCGCCTAGGTTGCCTCCCGTGTGAATTGTGGAAATCATCCCCTCTATGGTGTCTCGAAGCTTCTCGGATGGAGTTCGACTGGAAGCTTTTTCTAAGGCGGAAATTACGTCCAACCCGAACAGATTAACGTTCTTGATGACGTCTCTGGCTTCGCTAGAAGCAGCCAAAGGCACGCTCAAAGTTGAGAGAGAATAGAAAATCTTTTCAGGAGAAACCCCAGCACTCGCCAGAATAGCCATATAACCCGTCGTAAAGGGCAATTCATCATCCAATTCTCGCTTGTGCTTATCCGCCCGATAAACTGGGTACAGATAAAAGCCAATTATGGCAAGTGCCCACGTGAACAGGGCACCGCCGACGCTGAACATGAACACTGAACCAAGAGACACCTTGAAAACAAAAAATAGCACTATCGGCATCGCAATCGCAACGGGCAAAGTTATTAAGAATGAGGCAAGGATTGTTAAGCTTACGTAGGCTTTGAAATTAACTTTTAAACCTGATTTTTGCAGGTCTTGGTCTAAATCCTTGAAAAGAGGCAGAAAACGTGCACTTTTATCGCCCATTAAGTGATAAGCCATGGCTGTGGGTTTTTCAAGATCCGTTTTCCGTTCATTCGCGGGCACTTCTGGCTTATGCTTTGAAAATTTTGCAGAAAGCTTTTGAAGTCCTGCTTCCAAGTGTTTCAGGGAGTAATTGAGTTTTTTTGCGAGTTGATTTCTCATTTTAGTCCCACTCTGGCCTTTTGGAAGACACGGTTCGGATTAGCGTAGTATTCTCTGATGACATTAGCTACGTCACTGTGGCGGCGGATGCCCTGTTGCACCATCCACTCCAAAACCGTGTACCTATACTTTAGTTCACGGTCTATGTCCTCTTCCATTAGCCCCATTTTCTTCAAGTGTTTCTCCAAGAGCGCGCTGTGACCCAAAAAAGCAAACTTATCGAATTTCGGGTTCCAGCGGAACACCTCTTCAGTCAAGATTTCTTTTGTTTTTGTATCGAGTTCTTTGACTTCAGCTGCGACGTTCACGCGTCTGGCGGGTTTCCCATTAACCTCGGTCCGCCCCATAACCATGATGATGTTGGTCATGGCGATGAGTGGTTTTGGAATGTTCATGGGTTCGGATTCCAGCCTGTTTATGACGGATTCAACGGATTCAGCGTGGATCGTGCACATGCCTAGGTGTCCCGTAGCCATGGCTTGAAACAGCGTGTAGGCTTCTTCGCCTCGTACTTCCCCCACGATGATGTAGTCGGGTCTTTGCCTTACCGCTGCTTTAAGGAGGTCGAAGAGGGTTATGGTGCTGCTTTGCCTCTCCTCGGCTTTGAAGCCTGACCGTACAACCGAGGGTATCCAGTTTTCATGAGGAAGATTAATCTCTTGAGTGTCTTCAACGCTTACAATTTTCATTTCGGGTTTTATGAACATGGACAAGCAGTTCAGCATGGTTGTTTTTCCCGAAGCTACGCCTCCTGCCACCAATACTGACGCTCGGTTTTCTATGAGGTACCACAGGTACGCGGCCATTTCTGAGGAAATCGTCTTGAAAGTTATTAGGTCTGAAATGGTTAATGGGTCAACTTTGAATCGTCTGATGGTGAAGGTTGAGCCTCTTCGGGTGATCTCGCGCCCGTAGGTTAATTGTATGCGGCTTCCGTCTGGAAGTGACGCGTCAAGAATAGGCGCTGCTATGGAAATGTTTTTTCCAGCCAGATAGGCGAGGCGAATTACGAAGGAATCCAATTCCGCCTCGTCTGTGAACATGATGTTTGTCGGTAATGACTCGTATAGTCGATGCCACACGTAGAGGGGGATGTTTACGCCGTCTGCGGATATGTCTTCAATTAAATGATCTTTCATTAAAGGGTCGATTTTTCCGTAGCCTATGAAATCTCTTATGATGTAGTATGTGAGTTTGTCAACTGCTTCTGGGGGGATTTTTAAGCGGTACTTCTTTACGAGTTCGGTGATTTTCTGTTTTAGGTAGGTTTCTGCTTTTTCCTTGTTATCTATTTCTTTTAGGTTTACGTCTAATTCTTCCATCAAGAAGCTCTTTATTTCGTGGAGATACTTTTCTTCGTCCTGTTGGAGAGTAGGTTCTATGATTTCGTAGCGTGTTTTTTGGGTTTCTGGTTCCTTAACTATTGCAGCGTAAACGTATGGCTCTTGCAGGGGATAGACTTCTTGGAAAACAGCGGGTTTTTTTGTTGCGCTTGCGCTGTTTATTACTGCTGGTGTTTGTGGCTGTTCAAGAATGTCCACTGTTTTTGCGTCTTGCTTTTTCTCCGTCGAGGTTGTTCCTCCTTGGTTTTAGGGGTTTCGGATGGTCTTTTCAGGGATATAGTGTGTCGCGAGTCTTAATAAGCTATATGTATAATTAATCTTTACTAAAATTCACACAAAACAAACATTAACCCACAAGCCTTAAGATGTGTATCGAGTGGTCTAGAATGATCCTTACAAAAACTGACTCAACGCGGGCACATGAATATACAGGCGAACATATATCGCCAACGCCAGAACTCCAACACTAATCGCCAACAGAGCAAAATCGCCTCGATGAAGCTTCAGCACGTACAAATTAGTACGTTTTTTGGTGGCGCCCCAAGCCCGGGATTCCATGGCTTCAGCCAGTTCGAGGCTTCGGCGAATGGCGCTCACTATCAACGGTATGAGAACTGGAACGTAATTCCTAATCCTCTTCATAAAGTTACCTTTCTCAAGCTCTAATCCTCTTGCTTTTTGGGCGTCCATGATTGTTTGGGCTTCTTCCGCCAAAACGGGGACAAAACGCACGGCAGTCGTGAAGGCAAAAGAAAACTCGTAAGGCAGGCGCGTTTGCTCCAACGCCAAGCCCAAATGGTCAGGAGAAGTTGTCAAAAAGAAAACTGAGAAAGACTCAACCAGCACCACAAAGCGTAAGGTCATGGCAGCCGCGAATTCCACGTTAACCGCCTGAATCACGTATCCTGCGTTAATGAACGAAAAAATGAAGTTAGTGAAGAATATAACCGTAGCCAAAAAGACTGCCCCGCGGAGCGAACGAAGCCATTCTCTTTGCACACCCGCCAGCAAAACAAAGGGAATCTGCAACAAGAAAAGGGCGATTAAAGGCAAGAGTTCGCCGAAAATTATCGCCGCCACAAACACTGAGCACACATAGATGAATTTCATTCTTGGATCTAAATTGTGAATAGGCGAGTAGACTTTTCGAAATTTTAAGCCGTCAAAAACGCTCATTTTCGCCTTTTCTCCAAAGTTGCAAGCACTATTTCCTTTGCTTCGTAAATGTCAATGATATTCTTCGGAAACCCCAGCGGCGCGAGCTGCTTGAATATTTGCGCTATTTGTGGCAGAACAATGGATGACTGAGCTAAAGCTTCCAGATTTGTGAGAATCTCTTTTCCTTCACCATCAGCAACAATCTTCCCTTCCTTCATTAGCATGACTCTAGGGTTGCATTCAGCCACAAATTCTACATCATGCGTGACTATGACGATTGTTTTTCCCTGAGTCTGCATTTGGACAATGAACTGTCGCAGTTTCTCTTTTTGCTGATAATCTTGACCTATTGTTGGTTCGTCCAGTATCAGTATTTGAGGGTCCCAAGCTAGGACAGAGGCTAAGGCTACACGTTTTCGCTCGCCTCCGCTGAGAAGGAACGGTGAGGTTTTCCTGTACTGCGTTAACCCTAGAAGGTTCAAAGCCCAGGTAATCCGCTTCTGTATGGCTTCTTCTTCAAATCCGAAGTTTTTCAGTGCAAAAGCTACTTCTTCTTCGACGGTTTCGCTGAAAAGCTGATGATCGGGATTTTGAAAAACGAAGCCTACGGTTCTCGCCAAGGCTGCGACGCTTGTTTTTGTGGTTTCAACGCCGTCGACACGAATCACGCCTTTTGAAGGCTTCAGCAGTCCATTGAAGTGTTTGACCAGTGTTGTTTTTCCCGCGCCGTTTTGTCCCATTATGGCTATGAATTCGCCGTTGTTGACGATTAATGAGACGTTTTTCAGGGCTTCCACGCCGTTGGGATAGGTGAAGTGAACCTCTTCAACTTCGATCATTGGGTTTTAAAGCCTCCAGTAGCAGTGCGGCTAGTTCTTCTGAAGACAGCGGGGTAACGTTGCTTAGGTTTACTCCGTCTTTTTTTAGCATCTGGTAGAGAAGCGTCGCTTTCGGGATTCCAACGCCTATTAGGCGAGTTTCTTCGTTGCTTAAGACTTCGCGGGTTTCTCCGTCGGAACAGACTTTTCCTTCGTCCATGATTATTATGTGGTTAGCGTATTTCGCGGTTAAATCCAGCCTGTGCTCCACGAGTACGACGGTGATTCCGAGTTTCTGGTTAAGCTCATGAATCACTTCGAATATTTTCTCGGCGCTTAACGGGTCAAGAAAGGAGGTTGGTTCATCCAGAACTATTATTTTAGGCTGCATGGCGAGGACAGACGCTATTGCCACGCGTTGTTGCTGCCCTCCTGAAACTTCATGAGGCGACCTTTCCCGCAGATCGTAAATTCCCGTTAGGTTCAGTGCCCAATCCACTCTTTGCCGCATTTCTTCTCGGGGCACGCCTAGGTTTTCCAGCCCGAAAGCCACGTCCTTTTCGATGGATAGGGCGAAAAGCTGGTTTTCTGGGTTTTGAAAAACCAAGCCTACGTGTTTCGCCATTTCGTACGTAGGGTGCTTGGTTACGTCCATCTCGGCTACGGTGATTTCGCCTTTCAGTTCGCCTTGGTAAAAATGGGGAATCAAACCGTTAAAACATCGGCACAGCGTTGTCTTTCCGCATCCGCTTGGACCGGTGATTAGAACGAAGTCGCCCTTTTCCACTTTTATTGTGACACCGTTGATTGACGGTTTTGTTCCGCCTGGATAGGTGTAAGTGAGGTTTTTTGTTTCTATTACGGCCATGTTTGTTGTGCCTGCCTAGGTTAAGCGGACTGTTTGCCCATTTAAGAGTAACTACTCATTCGTGGTTAGGTAGTTTTTCCTTTAGCAGCCGCAAGCAACGTTTGAGTCCTGTTTCCACGTCTCCTGTGCCGTTTACTCCTGCGGCAGTAGCGTGTCCACCGCCCATGCCTTGAAGGCTCTCGCCTAAGGGTTTGGCTATGTCTCTTCCTAAGTGGATGCCAGTTTCTGCGTTGAATTCGCGAGTGCAGCGTAGACTAATCTCTATGTTCTCGTTTCTTTGTCCAGCCACCGCTGCCATGTGAGCGCCGAGGTCGATTAGTGCTCTTGCTGCGGAGGCTTGGTAGGCGCTTACGTGGGAGAGGGCGATTATCCATTTCCCGATTTTCAGCAGTTTGGTTCTTCGGCATGCTTTCATTCTTGCGATGCGTTCAGAGAATTCCATGGGTAAAGCAAGCATGGATAATGCTTCTTGGGCGTTTACGCCTATGCTGCAAAGTTCCGCGATGGTTTTGAATGTTGAGGAGTTGGCTATAACGAAGTGGCGAGTGTCGAAGGCTATGCCTAAAAACAATGCTTTAGCCTCGTTTAAGTCTGGTTTAGTGTTGAGCTGTTTGTAGAAGTTGTAGACTATTTCGCAGGTGGATGAGGCTTCCTCGTTTGTTATGCAGAGCTTTGCTGTGTGCTCCGTTTCCGGATGGGATGCGTGATGGTCAATCACTATTATCGGCGCGGCAGATTTGGTCACTCTTTCAGCCAACTCATCCAATTGCTGAATCGTGTTGGTATCCAGCAGTATTATGACGTCTGCTTTTTCAACGTGAGGCTGCATGTTCACCGTTATGGGAATGTGGCTCAGAAGGTGTTTTGAAAGTCTGCTGATTCCCTGTCCAGTTCCAATCTCCACAGTCACATTTGGCTTGGACTTCTTTAATAAACCCTGAAAAGCGTAAGCTGAGCATATGGCGTCGGGGTCTGAGTTGTGGTGGCATAATAGAAGAACGTAACTGGCGTGTGTTTCGTCTAGAATTTTGATTATGTCTGTGAATGTCATATTAGTTTTCTCAGGTAATTTTCACTGGCGTTTAACGCTTCCTTAACTGCTTCGTTCAGAAGCGTTGGCAAATCGTAGTCTTTCATTTGTGGTGATAACGCCACATCTATCTCAACTGTTAAGTTCACGGGTTTTGCACCGTCAGCCTCCACGCTTATGTCCAATTTCTCAACCATTTTGGACGGCACTTTTGAGAGAACATGTTTTCTGGCGGCGTTCTCCGCAGTTGAGCACAATGCTTCGATTTGTTCGGTGGTTAACTCGGGTATCCCCAGCTCTTCCACGAGTTTCACCTAACTATCTAGGGCGAAGCGGGTGAAACTGGGTTGAGGTCTTCCTGAAGTTTTGTTTGGACTTCTTTCGCTTGACTGCGCAGTCTTTCCTCTTGCCTGGCTAAAACTGTGCTTCGCGTGTTGAGCAATTCTTTTCGTTCAACGAGTTCTTCGGTTATTTTGGCTTTTTCAGCTTTCACTAGAAGAGAGCCGATTGCCTTGTAAATTACGGCGTCATCCGCTGTTTTTTGTAACTCGGTTATGGTTTGCTCGATTTCTGTTTGCTCCATCTCAACTTGTTGCTTTTGCGTCATAACTGACTGCAATGTTTGTTGCAGTTGCTGAAGTCTTAATAATCGTTCTTGAACTTGAGGCGGTAACCTTGAAATGTCATTACTCACTTTTTAGTCCTTCCGTCTGCACAGCAATAAGCAAAGCCCTTAATTAAGCATTTTCCAAACAAAAAGCCAAACATGTGCTTCACGCATAAATCCACTGTATGTATGGTTAGATGCTTATGGGCGTTTTTTGAGTCGTAAATTAACAAGGTATTCCCTCATTGGCGTATGCGCGATAGGTTTACGCTTTTAAGCATTTACTGCTATTTGGATAGTGAAAATGACAGACATGCCCTGCTTAATGCTTGCGTTTCTTGAAGAAGACTAGTAAACCAATGCTAACAATAGACACCGATATCACTGAAGCAACTATAACTACCGCTGTTGGGAAAGCCCCCGTCTTGAGAGTTGATGATGGTGCTATTGTGAACCCTTGGGAAGATGAGGAATTAACGTTAGAAATTATCAAGGGCGTCATAAACGGATGATTGTCAATATTATTTTCATTAATCACGAAAGGAATGTTACCTATACCCGTATTACCGATTTCAAAGACGAAAGGATATCGAGTTTTGTAATCGCTCCAATAGTTCCCTTGTTTCCCGTCATCCCACGCGTTGAAGGCGCCAGGAATAAACTTTGGTGGCTCCATCGCCTCGCCGCTGTGGTGAGGTTTATCGAAGGCAGGAAAAGTCCAAGTGCCGGCAATGTAAACTTGAAGTCCATCTGTGATTTTGTTGTTGAAGTTATTATGGTAAATTGTGTTGTTTTGAGAATCTTCTTGAATGTCGATGCACCAACTATTGCTTTCTGATATGGTGTTTAATGTTACAGTGTTTTCAAAGGCTTTTTTTATTAACATACCTTCTTGGTTCTTCAAAAAATAGTTCCCTTTAACCATGCCGTTTGGGCCATTTTCAAAACGGATTCCATAGCCATGGTTCAGCGTTATATTGTTTCCAATGGCGTTAGAATCTTGAATGGTGCTAAAGAAAATTCCACTTCCCTCATTATTCACGATGCTATTCTCGTTTATGGTGTTGTTAATTGAAGTCTCAACGTTCACGCCGTCTTTTTCATTATCGGTCACTTCATTCTGTGAAACAACATTGCTGTTGGAGTTGACGCTAATGCCGATGCCATTACCCTGATTAATTGTGACGTTATTCCCAGAAATAAGGTTATTACAGGATTCTTTGAGAGTTATACCCTCCAAATTATTTGTAAAAATGTTTTCGCTTATCGTCGAATCGGTTGTATGATAAAGTAAAATGCCGGCGCCATTGCCTTCAATTTTCAAATTCTGAACGGTTATGTTCCTGCAGTCCTTGAGCGCCACGAACCCAGCGTCGGAGGGAACAGTTCTGTCGTGTTGGTTAACCCAATAATAAATTGGTTTACCATTAACCGTGTTTGAAGTGTCAATGTCATTTGTACCGTCGGTGTTATCCAAAATGCTATATTTGTTATTTTCAAAGTTATTGTTTCTGAAAAGGTTGCCCGAAGCAGCTATGCTTATTCCATAAGTATTATTTGCCAAATGATTTTTGGAGATTACATAACTGGCAGAACCCGAATCAATGTAAATACCGTAAGTATTGTTGGTTATAGTGTTTCCAGAGATAGTACTGCTTACCGCAGGGGGTGGTGCACCATAACTTAACGTGAACTTTATACCATACTCAAAGAGCCTGATATTCATGTTCATTATAGTCACATTACTTCTATCTTGGAGAAAAATACCAATATCACCGTATCCCTGCAGAGCATAGCCTGCTCCATCAATCACTATATCATCACGCAGAACCGCGATTTTTCCATAAGCGTTCCCAGTAAGAGTATAGACGTTACCAATTCTGTGGATGTTTGCGCCTTCCACTGTTCCATCACTATTAATTACAATACTTGGAGGAGGAATTTCTTGGGGAACAAAATTTGCTAGTGCAAAATTCGCCAATAAGATTCCAGTTGCCGCTGAGACCAACATTGTCAGGACTAGTGTTAGTGCTAATGCTGTTCTCTTCATAGCAGCACCAAATAATAATACGTTAAACTTTCATTTATCTTTTATTCTTACATCGTATTTTAAGTACGTCTGTAGAGTATGAGTTAAAGTATATTATCTATACTTTTTCACGTTTAAGGAAGACTTAGGCATCATAGAGCAGTGAAGCCTAAAACTCCAAATTCAAACACAAGCTTGACAATAAGTTCATAATGGGCATAGTCACAGCAGAGCACTTAAGAGCACGTATAAACTAGCATTCTCTCCAATCTTGGAAGCATCTAATATGTGTGTTCTATGACTTCCAGCACTTTAACCGTGGAGCCTATCCATCTCAGATAAGCATTTAACGTCGCGCGCAAAGCAACCGTGTCTTCAGCTTCAACCTTCAGCAATAGAAAATTTCCTTCTTTCTCCAAAATCGCTTTGGCACGTCTAGTCACAGGCGCATTAGCCTCAGGCGCCAAAGCCTCAAGAAGCGCTGCCAAGTGTTTTTCTGAAGAAAACTTCAAACGAACAGCTGCCTTTGCCTTCATTAAGCTTACTCCCTAACTCAATCAGGGGCTTCGCCTTATAAAATACGTTACAACGTAAATAACAAAAAAGAAAAGAAAGAAGTTATTCGTTTTCTTCTTCTGCTGCAACAGCCTTTGCAGTCTCTTCCACGGGTGCGCCTTTAGCTGCGCGCTTGGCTATCACTCCAAGCTTAGTTGTTGGCGTGTATGCCCCACCCGTAAACGTGTAGTCGCACTTTTTGCATTTCCAGACGCCCACGCTTTCGCGTTTAACCTTCATGAAGCCGCATTGGGGGCATCTGTGGGCTTTTCTAAGTTCCACGATAACTTTGGCGTACCGTTTTCTGACGGCGCTTCCGTATCGAGGTCCTAAGCCCCGAGTTGGACCTACTTTCTTCGTTCTTCCCAACAGTTTCACCAATCTAGTTTTTTCCGTATTTCAGCGGCTTTTTCCTGTGCAATTTTCGTGGCTTCTATTACCTGTTGCCGTGTAAAGTATCCTGCGCAGCCCTTCTGTACAGCGCAAATGTTACCTGCCTCGTTGATCGCCATGGAAATCCTAGCATCCATTATTTGTTCCTCTTCCAGCCAAGGGTCAACAATTAACTTGTCGTTTACCTTTGCAATGGTCACTGTTATAGGCTTGCTTTTTATCGGAAGCGGAGTGTATCCATGCTTGATTTTCACTTCTCCATCTTTGATTTCGTAGTTAGGCATCTTCGTATTAAGCAAAGCGGCGACCGCGGCTAAAGCGGAAGCATCTATCAAGTTTCCATCATGATTAAGCACCCAAACGTCAACAAAAACGACGAACACGTTTTTCCCAGGTTCAATGCATAACTTCTCAGTGTCTATGGCTTTCGATTCTCTTATGCCTCTGTCAACTATCCGGGCTAGTTCTATCGCGTTTTCGTCTGGAGGCCCAGGCTCGAAAGTTGGTGAAGCCAATGGTACAAGTTCAGCGTTTACGGTTTGCACTCCTTCGTTTGGCGTGTCAGGGAACGGTTTGCCAGTTTCAACCTTTATTCCAACCAGAACCTCGGTTTTTCCCAATAAGACTCTAGCTGAGCCTTCTGCCTTTTCGATTAATCCTTGTTCAAGTTTGATTTCTCGATAGTCACGTAAGCCTCTTCCATCGAGACGTTTTCCAGTTTCAATTAGTTGTCCAATCTGTTTCTGTCTTACACGGGTAATCAGTGATGACATTATTCTTCAACCTCCTCTTTGACGTCCATGTATTTGGTTTTTAACGCTTCCTTCTGCATCACGTAAATTTTCTTGCACCCTTCTATTGCCATGTTTACTGCTTGCTCGAACTCGTCTGGAGCTAGTATGCCATCCATCTGCAGCAGTGTTACCGCGTTCAAGTTGGGCATGTACGCCACTGGAACGTCGGCGACTCCTAGTTTGTCCTCTGTATCCATCAGGTCTAGAACCACTGTGTCGTCAATTTTTCCTGCTGCGCACGCAACCACTAGATCGCGCATTGGTATACCAGCGTCGGCTATGGCTAAGGAAGCTGCGGTGATGCTTGCGCATCTTGTTCCGCCGTCGGCCTGTAAAACTTCAATGAACAAGTCTATTCCTGTCCGCGGGTAGTATTCCACGAACACTGAGGGTTCAAGAGATTCTCGGATGACTTTTGAAAGTTCCACTTCTCTTCTTGAAGGCGCCGGTGACTTGCGTTCCTGCACAGAGAAAGGCGCCATGTGATAGCGGCACCTCAGCACCATGCGATCTGGAAGCGACAAGTGCTTAGGATGCATTTCTCTCGGGCCGAACACCGCCGCTAAAATCTTGTTCTTTCCATGTTCAATGTATGCAGAACCGTCAGCGTTTGACAAAACTCCTAATTCGATTTTTATAGGTCTTAATTCGTCTGCTTTTCTACCATCTAGCCTAGAACCTTTCTTGTCAATCAACTTTTCAGGTTTTTCATTCATTTTTATTTTCCTCCCGTTTTGCTTTTTCTTCTTTGAGCAATTGTGTGATGCGATCTGTTAGACCGCTCGTGTGGGATTCCTCGTCGATTTTTCGGATCGCCATCATGGCGAGTTCTTCGTCTTCTGGGTTTTTCCCAGTGACCAATATGACTCCGTTGAGTCCCAGAATTATCTGGCAGCCTGTTTCCTGTTTTATCATGGAAATCATAGAACCCTTTCTGCCTATTACGCGGGGAATCTTCGTCGGCGTTACGCGCAGTATTTGTCCTCGGGTTATTTTTCCCAAGCCTGGCTCGCCGACCGTGAGCTGCGGGTCGTGCGCTCTGTCGTATGAAGCTATCTTGGCAACTATCAAGTCTCCTGCATTGAGGACTTGGGATAATTCATCATTCTGTGGTTTAAAGGGTCTGCTTAGAACGTCTGACGCTCTCAAAAGTGCGGTGAAAGGTGATTTAATGTCTATTGTCCATCCGTTGAATCCAACTTCGATGACGGCGCCTATCACTATGTCGCCTACTTTGGGAACGTAAAATGCCCTTAAAGCGACCACATCCACTTTCTTGTTGTCACTATCTACGAGTCCAATTCGCGAGGCGTAAATTTTGTTTCCTTCCGCATACGTGTTGTCCCCAGCTACGTAGTCGCCTTCTGCAAGTAATTCTCCAGGCGTTACAAGCTGTTTTTTTTCAAAAAATGTTGGCATAATTTCATCTAACCTCCATCAATTCAATTTTTCTATGTTACTATTTTCGCTTCTCCACTTCCCTTTGTTACTTCTCCAAGTTTATTAAGAAATGAAGCGTAAGAACCTGCAGGCATTTCTACTATGCCGTACCATGAACCGTCCGCGCGCCATTCTTCCCGTTTTATAGTTCCGAAAGTCTTGATTGCTCCATAAGCCCTTGATGAGTGTTCGGCGGGTATGTGGACGCCCACGGATATTTGCTCTATTTTCAAAGGCAAAATGGGCCTCAGGAGTTTCACTATGTCTCTAGCTTGTTCTTCCACTGGCTTGTATGGGTCTATTGGGTAGCGGATTTGTTCCATGGCGTTCTCTATGCGTAAAGGTGGGTGGGGAAGATTGGTTTTCGGGTCAACCGCTTGCCGTGATATGAAATCTATTATTTGTTTTCTCTTGTCTTCTACCATCTTGCGCCTTTGCTCTGTTGTAAGCTGAAGGGTACCTTTTTTCAGTATTATGTCTGCGATTTTCAGTGCATCAGTTGTTCCGAAGGCTTTACGCAGCTGCTCCTCCGAGACTCTTGTGCCCTTGTTGGCATCCGCAAAAATGGTTTCTGCTACCAGAACCTCCGTTATCCCAGCTATTTTTCCCGTACGGTAATCTAGGGCTTTCGGAGGTTTTACTAGAACTTCAAAATGCTCGTTATCTTTTGTTAAGCGTGCAATGGTGTACTTCTCACTCATTAAGGTGTCACTTGCTCGAACCCAGCTCTTTGATATAGCCTTCTACTGCTTCGTTAGTCTGCATTTCCAGTTTCTTCGTTGCTGCGGGAATGACTGCGATTTTTATTCTGGGCGGCAATTGCCGAGCTTCTAAAGCTTTGACCAAGCATTTTACTACGAGTTTTATGTTTTCTTCCAAGTTCATTCCTTCGCGGTACTCGTCTTTCAATATTGCCAGCACTGTTTCTCTTCCAGCGCCTAACGCCGTAGCTTTATAGCTTCTGTAGGTCCCACTCGGGTGAGTTCCGAAAACGCGTGTTCCAGTTTTGTCCACTCCGCCGAAGATTATTGATACTCCGAAGGGCCTCACACCTGCATGCTGCGTGTACATCTGCTGTATATCGCATATTCGTTTGGTAACGACTTCCACGTCGATGGGTTCGTCGTAGGTTAGCTTGTTGCTTTGCGCGTATATCCGCGCTTGGTCAATTAGGATTCTGGCGTCGGAGCTTAAGCCCACTATAGCGGCGCCTATGTGCTCGTCAATCCTGAAGATTTTCCATGAATATTCCGCTTCTTCAAGGATTTCGATGTTTTCTTCCGAGCCGATAACTGTTCCTTCATCGCATTGAATGCCTATGATCGTTGCGCCGCGGTTTACAAGTTCCATGGCGTATTCAACTTGAAAGAGCCGCCCATCTGGAGAGAAAACTGTTATGGCGCGGTCATATGCTCCTGGTGCTGCAAATACAGACATAACGTCAACCTCACATTACTCTTTACGCTTTTGCAAACTCTCATATAACAACTACACTAAAAACCTTTCCTTATTAAAACTGGCTTTTAAGTTAAAGGCTTTCTCATCGTTCACGTAAGACTTTTCCATCGCAACATTTTAGGATCATAGAAAACGCAAGAATGCTCTCATTCGGTTTTGCTCATAAACACGGGTTCATCTTGCTTTTCTCTGTCAACAACCAGTCTTCCATTGTTTATCACTCTGTCAACCAAGTTCACGCCGAAACGATAGCAAAGAAACTTGTGATTAGGAGCATTCAAAATGACAACGTCAGCTCTCTTGCCCACTTCTAAACTGCCGACTTCGCCAGCACGGTTGACAGCGTGAGCCGAATTAATTGTTGCAGCAGTAATTGCCTCGGCTGGCGTCATGCGCATTAAATGACAAGCCATAGCTATAACCAACTGTTGATTTTCAACCCAGCAACTCGCGTTAAAACCAGTTCCCAAAGCCACTGGAACACCATAATCAATCATTAACCGCGCATCGGCGTATCTGCCCATCATCAGGCTGAATGCAGCCGCAGGTAGCAAAACGGCTATTACTCCCTTTTCAGCCATTGCTTTGACGCCTTCAACAGAAGAAAAAAGCAGATGCTCGGCACAGACAGCTCCAACGTCAGCCGCGATTTCCGCGCCGCCCAACATGTTCATTTGATCAGCATGAATCTTGGGCTTTAAACCGTGGGCTTTGCCCTTCACCAAAACGCGTTTAGTCTGCTCTAAGCTAAAGATTCCCCTTTCACAAAAAACATCGCAGAACTCGGCTAATCCCTTCTCCGCAACCTTTGGAATCATTTCCCCAACAATTAGGTCAACATACTCTTCTGGGTTACTCCTATACTCAGGTGGAACAGCATTAGCTCCGAGAAAGGTGGAAACAACGTTTACGCAGTGCAGCTGGTTCAAACGTTTCGTGGCTTCCAAAATCTTCAGCTCGTCTCCGGTGGTTAAGCCATAACCGCTCTTAGCCTCAACTGTGGTCGTGCCGTGGCTCAACATGGCGTCAAGCCGTTCCAAGCCGAGGTCCACGAGTTTTTCAACTCTTGCCCTCCGTGTGTCTCTAACGGTTTTCAGTATGCCGCCGCCTGAACTGAGAATTTCCATGTAAGAAGCGCCTTCAACCCTCATTTGAAACTCATCTTCGCGTGAACCAGCAAAAACCAACTGAGTATGCGGGTCAACAAAGCCGGGAAGCACAACCTTTCCTTTAGCGCTAATCACGTATTCAGCTCTAAACGCTTTTGTAATATCCCGAGTTTTTCCAATAGCCACGATTTTGCCTTCTCGGACGGCTAAGGCACCATCATGTATGATTCCCAGCTCACCCATTTGCTTGCCTGTTCGAGGCTTTTTGTTGTCATCGGCAAGTGTCAGTAACTCCTCAGAGTTCACAATCAGGAGATCAGCGTTTTCTCTGGTTCTGGCTCTTGCGGTTTTACTCAAAGGCACTTTCCCTCTCCAAGAAATTTTGCGTCGCTACCAAGTCAAACGGGCAAGCTATCCAAATCTTCCTGTGCTCATTCAGAAACATTGCTACCCCCTACGGAATTGGCGGTGCTAAAACCAGACGTGCACTCAGCAATCTCCAAAGCAACACCAGATTAAATTAGGCGCAACAAAGTAATATAGATTGCCGAAAAAACCAGCCTCACAAAATAGCAAAAAAATCAAAGCCAAAGTTTAAACATATAAGTTTTCAACAAACTTCATCTTGTAAAAGAGGAAAAAGTGATGCCCCAAACGGAATTTGAAGTGCCAACATGGAACCAAATATACGACATGCTGCTCAGCCAAGCTGAAAAAATCAGCAAAAGCCGCTTCAAACCCGACATCATCATCGGCATCGCGAGGGGCGGCTGGCTCCCAGCTCGAGTTTTAACAGATCTTCTTGAAATCCCCAGTCTTGCAAACGTAAGCGCTGAGTATTACATGGGTATTGCAGAAACCAAGAACGAGCCAGTCTTGATTCAGGGCGTTTCCGTAGCTGTGGCAGGAAAAAAAGTGCTTATTGCGGATGATGTTGCCGACTCGGGCAGAAGCCTGAAGCTGGTGAAAGAGCACGTTCTGCAACAAGGCGCAAAGGAGGTTAAAACAGCCACGGTGTACTGTAAGCCTTGGAGCATAGTTAAGCCCGACTATTACGAGAGAGAAACAAAACTCTGGATAGTTTTCCCGTGGGAAATGAAAGAAACCATCAGAAAAATCATTGAAAAACGCAAAGAAAAAAGCGCTTCGGTTGAGGAGGAAACCGCGAAATTTGTAAAAGCTGGCTTGCCTAAGCGACTTACTGAAAGGTTTCTGAAAGAAATGTTTGAGGAAAGAAATTGCTAAAATACATCGAAGAATATGCAAAATATGTTGAAATCACGGGCTTTAGAAATGTCAAGATTGAGGCTACTGCAGAATTCTTAAATGCAATCCGCAAGGAGCAGCAACAAGACACTGTGGTTCAGTTTTTCAACGCTGAGCTCGTGGCTACGTGGCAGCACTTGTACTTTGCAGTTTTAAACGCGTTAATGGCTTTCAGAAACAAAAGGAACATTTCAAAAAACGTTGCGATCGAGATTATGCTTTATGCTTCTGCGCAACGCCAGATTCGAAAAGCTATAGACCTCATAGGAATCAAACCTGACTCTGCAAATGTAGCAGCAGTGATTGTCAGTGAAAGCCCAAGTTCCGTTAAAGCGGTTTTTTCTGCAGTTTCAAAGCGCGTCGGCGCAGAACCCGATGATACAGTTCTTGAGTTATCCAAAGAAAAGACGCGGAGCATTCGCCGAGCCTTCGGAATATCTGAAAAAGAACTTGAAACCGTCATGGAAAAAAATAACGCTGAGCAGGCTTTGGTTGATCTGGTTATTGAGAGAATGGCGTTGCTGTCAACTCAGCTTTAGGCTTAAAGCATTTTCTCTTTGACAACAGCTAAAATGTCACTGGGTTTTATGAGGGACATGCCTGTTAATCCGCCAATGACTTCGATAAGGAGGATTTTGTCGGGACTTTCAAGGTCGGCTTTTCTATGAATGCCCGTTGCGGCAGCCTCTATGAAGTCGCGAGAGTGAATGGTGGTGAAGCGTTTTTCCACGGTTACTCGGAAAGTCTCGTTTTCTCCTATTTTTGCGGCAAGTTCTGTGGCTGCACGTTTTATTTCGTCTAAATCGGTGCGTACTACTTTTTCGATTGGAATAATTCTTAGCGCGTAGCGAAACTCGTATGGGCGCTCCTGCAGGATAGCCCTGAACTTCGCTATAACGATGCATGGGTCAAGGGTGGTTTTTGCCGCGATTAAGCCTCTAACTCCAGTTTTGGCAGCTGTGGGCGCGGGGTCACCTATTTCTTCCTTGAGCAGGTAAAGCATTTCAGAGCACATTTGCCGCTCGTTTCCCCGCGAAGTTGTGGCTAATAGGTTAAAGTCCGAAATCACTTTTTCAGCTCCAGTTGAGGGTCAGTGCAAGTACGGCTTTTCTCACAGCTCTGAAGCTCGTAGCCGTCGCCTCACATCATCCCACAATGAAAATCTTCACTCGGGGATTTATTCATTTTGATGTTTGAAGGCACTATGCTTAAATTTAAATCACTTTTTCCATTCTTAACTACACAAAAGGAGAGCTAAACATTGAGTAAAACTCGCAAGCCTGTGATTGCTGTTCACGGAGGCGCTGGAGCTTGGCACTAGAACACGAGCCTGTGGCTTCATTATTAGTCAAGGTCTTGAAGTAATTTACAGTCAAACGCCAGACGCGGTCGCGGCGCACTGATGGGTAGTTTCTTGGAGAAGAATTAAACAAAAAGCATGGGTCTTCTTCAAACTTTTGAACGATATTACGACAGTTGACGAATACAAATGTTTAAACCAAACCGGACTAAGCTACATTAACACTAAACTGTTCATGGAGGTGAAAAGAAGATGTTTGAGGAAGAAGAAGAATGGGAAGAAGGAGAGGACGAAGAATGGGAAGAAGAAGAATGGTAAATCCCATGGGAAAACAAACTTTCACGATTTTTCTTTTATACGACATTCACGCGTGTTTTCGCGGTATTTTTTGCATTGTTTTTCGGGTTCATATTTATAACTAACCAGTTGACTTCACTATTGAGTTTGTCATGACCCGAGTTGCTGTACTGGACTACGATAAGTGCAAAACGAAAAAGTGCGATCAGTTATGTGTCCGTTTCTGTCCGATGGTGCGAAGCCACGTTGAAGCCATAAGAGTGGAAGGAAAAAAGGCAATAATCTCGGAAGCGCTCTGCAGCGGCTGCGGCATATGCGTCAAAAAATGCCCCTTCAAAGCAATCTCCATAGTAAACCTTCCAGACGAACTTGAAAAAGACTGCAGCCACCGCTTCGGGGAAAACACCTTCAAGCTTTTCAGACTGCCCACGCCTTCACCGGGCACAGTTTTAGGTTTACTGGGACAAAACGGCATAGGCAAAACCACAACTCTAAAAGTCCTATCAGGCGAAATCAAACCAAACCTTGGAAACTACCAAAACCCACCCGAGTGGAACGAGATAATCCAGTACTACAGAGGCTCAACACTTCAAGACTACTTCCAGAAGATGAGCGAGAATAACCTCAAAATCGCCCACAAACCGCAGTACGTGGACAAAATTCCGAAAGCCGTTTCTGGAAAAGTCGGAGAACTCCTCGAAAAGGTTGACGAAAGAAAACTTCTCGATAAACTCGCCGAGGAGCTTGAACTCACGCAGGTTTGGGATAGACCCTTAGCCGTGCTAAGCGGAGGAGAACTCCAGCGCGTGGCAGTGGCAGCTGTACTCAGCCGAGAGGCAGACGTGTACCTTTTCGACGAGCCCTCCAGCTACCTAGACGTGAAACAAAGACTGCAAGTGGCTAAAACCATAAGAAGCCTAAAAAACTATCAAAAAATAATAATTGTAGCCGAGCATGACTTAGCCATAATCGATTACTTGTCGGATCAAATCTGCGTTTTTTACGGAGAACCCGGCGTCTACGGTGTTGTCTCCCATGTTCACGGCGTCAGAACGGGCATAAACATTTACTTGCAAGGCTACATCCCCGACGAGAACATCTTGTTCAGAAAAGAACCCATCAAGTTCCACGAAAAACCGCCCACAGCAGGCGTAGGCGCTGGCGAAACACTGCTGAAATGGGGCAAAATGGAAAAAACGTTCGAAGGATTCAAACTTGTCACCCAGCTAGGTGAAATAAAGCGAGGCGAAATCATCGGAATCCTCGGACCGAACGGCATTGGGAAAACAACTTTTGTGAAGATTTTAGCTGGGCTTGAAGAGACTGATGATAAGCAGAAACTCGGCGAGTTAACCGTAAGCTACAAGCCCCAGTACATCGCAGCAGAGTACGAGGGCACCGTTCAGGAACTTCTCATTAGTGTCGCCAAAGAAAATTTTGCGTCAAGCTGGTACAAAACGGAAATTCTTCAACCTTTAAAAATAAACGCGCTTTTGGAAAGAAACGTGATGGAAATCAGTGGCGGAGAACTGCAAAAAGTCGCCATCGCCGCCTGCTTATCTCGCAAGGTTGATTTGTTCTTGCTGGACGAGCCGAGCGCCTATTTGGATGTTGAGGAAAGATTGAACATGGCGCGAACCATAAGAAGAGTTGTCGAAGCCCACAGCGTAACCGCCTTTGTTGTGGAACATGATGTTGTAACTCAAGACTTCATCGCGGACAGCCTCATGGTTTTCAGCGGAGAACCCGGCGTAAACGGCACAGCGAACCCGCCTACAAGCCTGAGAAAAGGAATGAACATGTTCCTGAAAGAAATGGATGTCACTTTCCGCCGAGACTCAGTCACCAGACGCCCAAGGGTTAACAAGGAAGACTCAAAAATGGACACTTTCCAAAAACAAATCGGCGAATACTATTACACACGTTTAAAGCAGAAGTAAGCCGCATTCAAATACGTAAAGATATACGGGGAACTGTGCTTGCATACGCTTATTTGCGGCGTTTCCTGAAATAGACCAGTAACCCCACGCCGACGACAACTACTGACGCTATGGGCGCTATAACTAGCGTTGTTGGGAAAGGCGTTTCTACGCTGAAGCTGATTGTTTCTGAGACGCCAGTGTTTTCTAACTCATCCCTCGCGTACACTGTTATGTTGTGTAAACCGTTTGATAACCCGCCTATAGTGGTGTTGCCAGTAACTGTTACGTTGTCTTTTCCGTCAAGACTATAACTTGTCCAATTAACAGCCTTATCCACGGTAAAAACTAAAGAAACACTTGATTCATTGTACGTTTGGTTTATTGGCGATAGAACACTAATTTGTGGCGGAACGTTATCTATTACAAGAGACGAAATTGAAAGGGGCAGCATACTTATTGAACCAAAGGCAATATTGACAGGGCGTATAAGAGGATAATTGTCTTGATTATAGGCGTCTATGACGTATGGCGTATCGCCAAACCCTGAGCTATCAATTTCAGCAGCTTTAGGATACTTAGACAAGTAATCACTCCAATAGTTACCCCCAACACCATATCCTTGGTCCCACACTGCTACAGAAGGGTTAAGTAATAAGGAACTCATTTGGACCTGACGAGTATTGTTGATAAAATTGTTATGGAAAATGGTGTTGTTAGCAGCATCCATGCCAAAGTGCAGAGCAATCTCTGTGTTTATTATTGTATTATTAAAAACAGTATTTCCGTGTCCCCTTATCGCCATCCCATATTGCCCATTGATTATGTTACCCTCCACCCAATGTCCAGAGTCAAAGATGAATATGCAATTACTGAAGTTATCATTGAAAACAAGATTCTTTTCCAAACGAACATTAGACCCATGACTAAATAAACTGCCCAAAGTGTTGTTAGCTATAGTTGTATCATCACTTTGTGATGTGATGTCTCTTTTTATAATATTCCCAATTACACTTCTGTGGTCACCCTGCTGGAAAAATATGCCTGTTGCTAAATTGTTATTTGTTATTTGAATTCCACTTCCACTCACAACAATGCTGGATGTGTTGCAAACAATCGTAAACCCAGAAATCTTCACGTTATCTGAAACGATTTTCATCCCTTCATAATAGCCGTATTCTGCTTTGCCTGAAGGGTAGAACATTTTAATTTGTCCAAATGGTGGCTTAAGGTTTAGTATAGTATTGGCGGTGTCTTCACCGATAAGTGAAATGGACTTGTTTACTGTGAGAGTCGTCTCTTCATAGATACCCATCTTAACGTATATTGTATCGCCTTCACTTGCATTCTCTATTGCCGCTCCAATGGTGGGGTAATCATCTGGAACAACAATGGTTCTTGCTTCACCCTTAACTGGCAAAACACTAACTATTGAAGAGGCGGCTAAGACGAGAACGAGCATAAGAGTAGCGCTTTTCCCCATGACCTGTTCCCATCAATACCATGTTGTTTCTGTAATAAAGGGGTTTTTATCAAGGTTTCTTGACTAAGCCTATTTGGAGCCTAATAGAAATACTATGCAGAAACCTATAGAGGGGGTCTACCCGCACCAGCGCTCTTCAGAACTATTTAAAGTTTCTATATATAAGGGGGCTATAGACTGCACCGAGCAGCTAGTCCGTTTGCAGACACCATTTACAGTAAGGTATAGTCAAAAAAACAGCACAAAAGACGCAAGACCTAAAGCTTGCTCTTCCTTCCACCGAGTTTTTTCTCCGAAAAGCGTAGTTAACTTAAAGAATAAGCAAAAACATATCCTACGCAAATCATTGATGAGAAAGGACCAGAGTGGTGAACGAGGCAAGTGGCTCAAGCAACCTTTGAAGAAATAAGCGCATCCGACTTTTTCTACCGCAACCGCGACATCGCTGGCTTCACCAATCCATCCAGAGCCATATTCGCAGCGATAAGAGAACTTGTGGAAAACTCGTTGGATGCTGCGGAAAGCCTCAAGATACCGCCAGACATTTACGTGCGCCTCTCTTTTGAAAGCGAAGCCAGCAAAGACACGCAGATTTACAAGCTAAGAGTCGAAGACAACGGCTCAGGAATCCAGCCTAGGCACATACCTTCCGCTTTTGGGCAAGTCCTCTTCGGTTCAAAATACAAGTTGAAACAGCAACGGGGTACTTTCGGTTTAGGCGGCAAAATGGCAGTGCTATACGGGCAAATCACGACGCATCAGCCCGCGTACGTTACTTCAAGCACTGGTTTGGCGAAGATTTACTCGTTTAAGCTGATGATGGACATTCAGCGAAACCGCCCCATAATCCTCGACCGGAAAGTGATGATAAACAAGGAGCAGTGGCGGGGAACCATAGTGGAATTCTGCCTTGAAGGCGACTACTTGCGAGCTATGCCGAAGATTATCGAGTATTTCAAGCAGACTGCCATGGTGAATCCTTACGCGAACTTGACGTTTGTGGATCCGAAGGGTAGACTCTACAAGTTCGTAAGGGCTACAACGGAAATGCCTGAACCTCCGAAGGAAACGTTGCCGCATCCTTACGGCGTGGACGTGGAACTGCTCCAGCGGCTTATTCAGATGACTCCTTACAAAACCATGCTTGAGTTTTTGAGGCATCATTTTCACAGGGTTGGCGAGATTACGGCGCAGAAGTTTCTGGATTTCAGCGGCTTAAGCCCATCCAAGAATCCGAAGCGACTTTCGCATGAAGAAATCGTTAAGCTAATGCATGACCTGAAGAAGTTCAGGGAGTTCCTTCCGCCAGACGCTAGTTGTTTATCGCCGTTGGGTGAAGAGCTTTTAAAAGCTGGAATCATGAAGGAGCTGAAGCCTGAATATTTGGTTGTTCATCAGCGTAAACCCTCAACGTATGCGGGGCACCCGTTCATTGTTGAAATGGGCATAGGGTATGGCGGCGAAATTCCGAAGAGGGGAAGCTTCGTGATTTACCGTTTCGCAAACAAGATTCCGCTGCTTTATGATGAGGCGAGTGATGTTTCGTTTAGGGTTATAAATTCGATGAATTGGCGGAGGTACAAGGTTTCGCCTGACATGCCCATCGCCATTGTGGTGCATATTTGCAGCACTAAAGTGCCTTACAAAACGGTTGGGAAAGAGTTCATAGCGGACAGGTCTGAGGTTAGGCGGGAAGTGGCTAACGAGTTGCGCGAGGTGGCTCGTCAGCTTCAGCATTTCCTGTCAAGGCGCGAGCATGTGGATAGGGAGAAGAAGCGGCTTAGCATTTTCGCGAAGTATTTGCCTAAAATCGCGGAGTTTTCCGCTAGTCTTGCTGGGAAGGAGAAGCTTCCTGATATTGAAAAATTGTTGAGGAGTGTGCAGAAGTATGGAGAAGAAGAAGCATAAAGCGAGTATAATCGAGCGGAAGAATGAAGTTATTGGTAGCTTGAAGAGTTTCGGCACCAAGATTTATGATCAGTTGGACAGCGGAGTTTTCCCTTCAATCAGCATGCCTAGTCGTTCTACAGAGAACATTAACTACGACCCGACTCTTCGCCAGTTCATCCTCGGCGATAAGAGCGTAAGCAGAAGCGCACGAAACATACGCCACGTGAAACCCTTCACCCAACTTTCTTGGGCAGCTATGTTCTCGAACGAGCTTACGTCACAGCGCAAAACCTCAACCCTGAGAGACGTTTATTATTCTGCCCAAGCCTATGAAATGACCTTCACGGACCAGCAGGAATCCAACAACATAATCACCGACTTGGAAACGTTGACGGGCTTCGCTCGTGAAGACTTTAACATTTTTCCGGAAGAGCGATCCGCAATTTTTGGCGACCTGACAATAGGATACACGGTTCCAGGCTACGAAGGCAGGACCCTCAACCTGACCAGTCACCCAGACGGCGTCCTGATTGGTCCAGCGTTGACTTCAGCCGAGTTTGTGAGCACAAAAGCGGACAAAGTCATCGCAATAGAGAAAGGTGCTCTCTTCACGAGGTTCATCGAAGAAAACGTGCACAACAAACACAATGCTATACTCATTTCAACTTCTGGTCAAGCGCCACGGCAAACGCGGAGCTTCATCCGCCGCTTGCACGACGAACTGAACTTGCCCGTTTACATCTTCACCGACGGTGACCCGTGGGGAATGCACATCGCCATGGTTATAATTTCTGGTTCCGCGAACGCGGCGCACCTGCGGGAGTTGAACACGCCTGACGCGGTGTGGAGCGGAGTTTGGGCATCAGACATCGTGAATTACAAGCTGCCGACTGACCCGCTGGACGAGGTTGATATTAAACGGCTTTACGAGTTGCAGAAGGACCCGCGGTACCAGAATGACCCGCTGTGGCAGCGAGAGATCAAGATGTTCCTGAAGATTAGGCGTAAGGCGGAGCAAGAGGCGTTCAGCCGCTACGGACTAACATACATTGTTGATGAGTACCTGCCAACAAAACTGAAAGAGAGCAAATAACTAAAAAAAAAGTTTGATCACTCTTATTGTTTGAGGCGGTGAGGTCGTAAACGAGCTCATAAAATGATGGTATGAAATACCAACATATACCCCACATCATTTTTCTCCTTGCTATGGCGCCTAAGAATAAAAATGGCTTCCTTTTCCTCTTAGTAAGAGCCCAAAAACAACGTTCTATTTCCCAAAATTACATTATAGGAAATACCTAAATGAAAACTTGTATTACAATACTCTTGAAGCTCTATGACATTCATAATTGTCCTATATGTTAGGGAAGGAATTGTGATTGCTGGTGATAGTCGGTTAACATTAAACACTACACGACAAGAGGGGGATCGACAACTTGTACAAGTTGCGGTGGGTCAGTCCGATTCAAACTATAAGATATTCTTGACTAACTCAAGAGTTGGAATCGCTACATATGGACAAGCCGATATTCGAGGAGTGCCAATAGCAGGATATATCGAGTCATTTATCAATGAACATTTATCACAAGGAACTTATCAAGTGGATGAAATACCTAAAGAGCTCGCAGGTTATTTTCATAGCTTGCCTGAACCACCAGATGCAGGTTTCCTAGTCGCTGGTTATAAAAAAATGGATAATACTTGGGAACAACATATTTGGGAAGTTAAAGTAGCTTCCAACAGTGTAGCTCAATTAAATGTACCGCAGACTCAGGGGGCATCGTGGCGAGGTGAAGTTGACGTTTTGGCACGTTTGGTTCAACCGGTGAGTATTCGAAAACCAGACGGAACATTTGAAGCTCTTCCTCATATTCCAATTCAATTTGGTTTCTTTACACTCCAAGATGCTATTGATTATTGCATTTATGCGGTTAAGGTTACTATTGAAACAATGCGGTTCCACCCCAGAGCTAAAACTGTTGGTGGACCGATAGACGTCTTGGTGATAAAACCCAATGAGGCTAGTTGGGTTCAAAGAAAAACTCTCCATGTTTAGGACAAACTTTTCACTTATATTTAGTACCCAAAATCTGCTTGCTCATAGATTTCTCTTGACATGATATTTCCTTTATGAGCATAGTGCCTAGCTGGAATGTTAGTCAGCGCTCTACCCTTGGAGGCTGTTCCTACTATATGATTATAAGAAATAGATAGTGAGTGACTAGTTGGGTTAAGCTTTTTCAACTCCTGCACACAATTATTGTTTGAGGCGAAAAAAGTTTGAATAATTCTGACAAAAACACATTTTACGATGACATGTTGAAGGGAAATGCGCATAAGAACATAGTAAAAAATCTGCTAGAGAAGTCTGGGTACAAAGTGTATTCATTCGGATATGAAACCTTGCTTTCAGATGTTAAATCGAGACTCACGAAAGATACAAAAAACTCAAGGACCGTTCGCAGAATAAGGTCATCTCCAGATTTGCTCGTTTATGATGAACAAAAGAATGACTTAATGCTTGTTGAAGTTAAAATGCGTACATCTTGCCCGCCTAGAATAAAACCCAGATTGATTGAAAGGTACAAAGAATTTTGGGACGATTCCATTCTTGTTATCGTAGTTAAAGAAGGTAATGTCTTCTACGCGCAGAGAATAAGCGAACTAGAAACCACGCCTGAATACTATCGCATTTCGGATTTTGAGAAACTCCAAGATGTTTTCATTAGGGTTAGCGAAAAGGATATTTTACATTACAGGGAAGTTGCTTTAGAGACCATGAAAACACAGAAAAAGCCCACCATAGATGAACCCGAAGAGGAAGAATAAGTCCCCTCTTCCCGATTTTACATGATAGGAAATGTGCGTGCATTAAATCTTAATCTCCACACACTTTTTACGACGAACTCTTATTCGTTCAAAACCTCGTTCTCTTCCTTTCTGTATATCCTCTCTCCTACTTTCATCCACGCGTGTATCACGTATATCACACAACCACGCTCGCTGACCACTCATTAAACCACATAAGTTTTTTGTGGCAAGGATGAGCGGACTAGATTTAGTTGAGATTCATATTTATGCTTCTCAACGAGATTAAAATCATATTTTTCTTTCGTTGTTTGAATAATCATTTTAGGCATTCTCGCAAAACTTCCTTTCTTTATTTCAACTCTTAGAATATCACTGTAAGGAATCTGAAAGTTTTTTTTATCCACCGCCAAAATAGTCTCTGAAGGCGATCCGCCAAACTTCAAAAACTTATTCTTAGTGAAATATGTCCATATTCTAGCCGCCGCAAAAATAAACAGCGCAGGAATAAACATCATAAAGAAGAAAGTTATGAGCGAAGGCGAATCTAGCAAACCGCTCTCAGCTAAAGCGTATAGGGCGCATAAAAGTCCCAAAGCAGCACTTATCACAATTAACGTAAACCCTAGCGGAATAGATCCTATTCTTCCGAAAAGAACCCTTGTTTCAGTGAAAAAAACGCCATACCTACTTGGAGCCTTTTGAGCAATTAATCCACCCAAGATTTTCTCTGAAATCTTGGAACCCAAAGCAAACATCTCCCAACTATTGCATGATGTCTTCTAACTATTTAGATTTGTGGACGGTTGCTACAGCGCGCGCGCCTAAATCCTAGCAAGATGATGTTCCGAAAATATGATTTTAGGAAATAGATGTTTCTATTCATTAGAGAAGACAAACAATTCATCCAAAAACTTGCTTAACTGAAACAAAAACCCCCAAAGAAATGCTCAACCAAATCGTCGTCCTATAAACCCACACAATTCAAGTTCTACTCTCGTTTCAGCCTTTACATAAAGGGTATAGTTTTTTCCGAGCAGCTAGTGTTCATTTTAAATTTGTGAATTAATAAATTTGTAAATTTCGTTACTATTCATAAGGGACTTCTCTTGTTCTCTGATTTTCGGTGAATCATTATGGGAGGTGAAACCCAGCAAACCAGCCTAAACAACAGAACGGGCTATTCAGTTAAAGCCCAAATGTACAGGAAACCACAAGCCTATTTGGAGCCTAATAGCCAATCAATGCAGAAACCAGTAGAGGGCTATCCGTATTGGCGCTTTCCGCAACCATTAGCATGTTAAGAAACAATCTCAGAGGTCCAGCCTATATAAAAGGGGGGTTAAGTCAAAAACTGCACAACAGAAACCCGAAAAACACGCAAACCGCACTCCGCAAACCCCGTCAATCAGCGAAACCATAAAATACTCTAGCTGTTTAATGTACCAAAGCAACCAACAAAAAAGATGAAGCAGTATGAGCGAAGAAGGAGACACATTCTGGATATCCCTCACCGAAAAATTCTTCGGATTACTACTCACAATCATCGGCGCACTAATCCTCTACTTCACCATCACAAGCACCGACGTTTTAGGAGTATTCACCGCCTTCTTCGGCTTCCTAAGCATTATAGTCTTAATATGCGGCTTATTCCTGCTGCTAGTCAGACCACCAGAATAAACTCACTCCCTTCTCTCAACCACAATCCTACAATTCGTAACCAACACAGCAATCACACCCAACGCCGCCAACCACGGAGCCAAAACCGTACCAATAACGCCCACAGTCACGGGAATCTCAAGCAACACCCTTCCCCCATCATCCTTCACAATTACCCGAGTAACATTTCCCTCATGAAGCAACTCCCGGACCCGATCAACAAGATTACTGGACGAAACACTAAATTCTTCCCGAGTAACCTTAGCAACTGGCGCACCGCAAACAGGACAAAACTTATCATCCTCCTTCAAAGGAGCACCACACCTAGTACAATAAACCAAACCATTTCACCTCACTTTGCGAGATTGCAGCACACTTAAAAACATTATCAAGCCTCTGACTCAGTGTTTATTAAGCAATACCCACATTACTTTTCGAACAGACCCGCTTATATACAAAACAAAAAACAACAGGTGCACCCCAAAATGCCCATCCGCCAACCCATAGTATGCGTACTCGGCCACGTAGACACAGGCAAAACCCTACTATTAGACAAAATCCGCAAAACAAGCGTACAAGCAAGAGAAGCAGGCGGAATAACGCAGCATATAGGTGCAAGTTTCTTTCCTGTTGAAACACTCAAGCAGATAATTGGCCCGTCGCTTTCCATGCTTAAAGGCGAAATCGAAATCCCCGGCTTACTAATCGTTGACACGCCTGGACATGAAGCCTTCACCAATCTAAGACGCAGAGGCGGAAGCGTAGCAGACATAGCCATCCTCGTAATCGACATACTACGAGGTTTTGAAGCGCAAACTTA
>Ga0315289_10001978_pt1 | contig 31769 bp, 20 predicted proteins | sample YL17G11_40_MG_FD_203452 | JGI IMG/M metagenome (GOLD analysis project Ga0315289, IMG submission 203452) | Sediment microbial communities from Yellowstone Lake, YNP, Wyoming, USA - YL17G11_40 | ecosystem: Environmental > Aquatic > Freshwater > Lake > Sediment | place: USA: Wyoming | collected... | reverse complement strand
TTCTCCCTGCATTGGCGCGGGGCTGTTTATCAAAGAGAACGGCGGACGAGACTTCTGGGGAGACGCACTGCTCTCAAGCGGCAGTCTGGATATTGGGGTGTGCCAAATGCCCCAATGAACCGCGGAGCGTCAAAATGACAATAGCCTCTCCGTCTCGCCCAAGCCAACGCACGATGAGTGGGTGGAACTCCGAGGCGCGTGTCGGCAAGGCACCTGCACGTCTGGCGGCTGCGCTGATGGTTTCCTTGGCTGCCATGAACCTGTCGGCGGCCAACTGGCCGGCCTGGCGCGGAGCAGACGGCGATGGCTTGTGTACGGAAACGAACGTGCCGCTGCGATGGAGCCCGACGGAGAACATCCGCTGGCGCACCCCGTTGCCCGAACCCGGCAATTCGACGCCCGTGGTCTGGAACGATCACGTCTTCGTCACACAGAACATCGGATCACGCCGCTCGCTCATGTGCTTCGGGCGTACCCGGGGCGATCTGCTCTGGACCGCTGGCGTGGAGGTGACCGCACGCGAGCGCAGTTGGCACGAGAACCCCTATTGCTCACCCTCGCCGGTCACCGATGGACAGCGGGTGATTTGCTGGTTCGGTTCCGGTGGCGTGGTGGCCTACGACTTCGCTGGCCAGGAGCTTTGGCGACTGGACCTGGGCCGGCATGACCACCTGTATGGCTACGGGAGTTCACCGGTCCTGCACGGCGACCTGTGTTTCCTGAACTTCGGACCGGGCGAACGCGAATTCGTCGTCGCGCTCGACAAACTCACCGGACGGGAAGTCTGGCGGGCGGTCTCCCCAGCGCCAGGGCGGAACGACACGCTCGGCACCTGGAGCACACCCTTAGTCACCACCTTCGCGGGTCGCCCCCAGCTCGTTGTGGCCTTGCGGGACTATCTGGCTGCGTTGGACCCCAAGACCGGGAAGGAGCTGTGGCGATGCACCGGCCTGGGCCCCCAGGCCAAGACCTCCCCCGTGGCAGGCGAGGGTGTGGTGATTCTTTCCGGTGACGTGCAGAGTGCCGAGCTGGCGGTGAAACTCGGGGGGGAGGGCGATGTGACCGCCACCCACCGGCTGTGGCGCCGCTTTCCCGCCCGCCCTCGCGTCAGCACGGGCGTGATTCTCGGGCGCCACTACTACGGCGTGCGGGCCACCGGCATCATGGATTGTCTCCAACTCGACACTGGCGAGGTGGTCTGGGAAGAGCGATTGCGGGGCCCTGGAGGCCGCGGGGTCTGCTGGAGTTCGCCTGTCCTCGCCGCCGGAAGGCTCTACGTGATGAACCAAGCCGGTGACACGTTCGTGGTGCAAGCGAGTCCCCGCTACGGAATTCTGGGGGTCAACTCGCTGGGCGAGAGCGCGAACGCCTCCGTAGTCATTTCAGACGGGCAGGTGATCCTTCGCACGCACCAGGCGCTCTGGTGCATCGGCACTGAGACACCCGGCAGTATGCATGGCAGGGAGTGATGGCTCTATTCACCCGAGCGGATCATGCAAGCTGAGAAATACAAGCGAACAGAGCGACTCCTGAAGTACCTAGCAGAGGGCATGGGGCTTGAGTAGAGGCTCGTGGCATTCTGCCAGCCAGCTTTGAGTGTGAAGAAGATTCGCAAGCGCCACAATGGTGTCTGATTCTTGTCAATATGCTGTTCAGAAGTTGTCCGCGTCTGAGATGGGGACTGGTTCCCGTTGGCTCTCACGCGCCGGGACGGTTCGGCATTCCAGTCATGGTTGAGGAAGATGTGAAATAACGGATGGACCGGTCTCACCAACTTTGGCAATCATCAGGCGCGCGCCAAAGTGCGCGCCAGACATGTACGTCTGGTCTACGGCTGACCTTCGGCTGATCTACGCCTGATCTCATAAGTCGTTATTTGACAATCGTTAATCGTTTTGCCACAAGGACTTACAAAACACCCGGACGGACTGAAAATCCGTGTGTCGCTGAGTCACATGAATGGAACGAATCGATGGGAGAGGACGTGCAGGTCAGCCCTCCTTTTTCTTCTTGGCGCCCTTCGGCGCGTCAGTGAAACTATCGTTGTCCTGTAAACGGATGATATCAGGAGAAAAACACCAATGGACAATGCCGGGACAAAACAGTGGTTGGCGATTTTGGTGGTGGCAGGTAGCTTGGCTGGCGCCCAAGGCGCGGGAGCCAAGCCAAGTTCGTCCTCTGATATCCCTCGTTTGCACAAGCAGGGGACGACCACGCAACTGCTGGTGGACGGCAAGCCGTTTGTCATCCTCGGGGGCGAGTTGCACAACTCCAGCGCTTCGAGCCTTGCCTATATGGAGCCCATCTGGCCGAAGATGGTGGCGCTGAATCTGAACACGGTGCTGGCGGTCGTATCCTGGGAGCTGCTGGAGCCGGAGGAAGGCAAGTTCGACTTTGCCCTCGTGGACGGGTTGCTGGAAGGGGCCCGCCAGCACAGTCTGCGGCTGGTCCTCTTGTGGTTCGGCAGTTGGAAGAACGGCGTGTCCAGCTACGTCCCGGGCTGGGTGAAGCAGGATGTGGCGCGCTTCCCGCGGATGCAGCCGCGCGCGGGCGAGAATGTGGAGGTACTGACGCCCCTGAGCGACGCGAACTGCCAGGCCGACGCCCGCGCGTTCGCTGCCCTGATGCGCTACCTCAAGAAGGCGGATGCGACCCGGCACACGGTTTTGATGATGCAGGTGGAGAACGAGGTGGGTCTGCTGGGCGCCGCGCGGGACCATTCGCCGGCGGCGGAGGCGGCCTTCGCCAAAGAGGTACCTGCCGAGCTGATGAGGTATTTCCAGGAGCACAGCGACGACCTGATCCCGGAGTTCAAGAAGTACTGGGAAGCCGCCGGTTTCAAGACGACGGGCACGTGGACGGAGGTCTTCGGCGAAGGGGCGGACGAGGCATTCATGGCCTGGCACATGGCCCGCTATCTCGGTCAGATCGCCGCGGCCGGCAAGGCAGAGTACGCGCTGCCGATGTATGCCAACGCGTGGCTGGTCCAGAACGAAGGGCAAAAGGCGGGACAATATCCCAGCGGGGGTCCGGTGTCCAAGGTGCTGGATGTCTGGCGGGCCGCCGCGACGGCCATCGACTTCCTGGCGCCCGATATCTACCTGCCGGACTTCAAGGCTGTCTGCGCCAGCTACACGCGGTCGGGTAATCCGCTGTTTATCCCGGAGTCGAGCGCCGCCCCGGAGAGGGCCTTCTACGCCATCGGGCAGCACGAGGCGATAGGCTTCTGTCCCTTCGCAATCGATTCGCTCCCGCCGGACCATCTCCTCAAAGACAGCTATCAGCTTCTGGCGGAGCTGATGCCGGTCATCATCGAGAACCAGGGCGCGGACCGGATGCGGGGGCTCCTGCAATACAAGCAGGACAACGAGCAGGTAGACTTGGCGGGATACCGCCTGGAGGTCTCCTATCGGAAGGAGGCCAACAGCAAGAGCTACGGTCTCGTGATCGCCACGGGGCAGGATGAATTCCTGGTGGCCGGCTCCGGCGTGGACGTTCACTTCGCGGCCCGGACGCCCGGCCCGCGTCACACGCGGATTCTGTCGGTGGACGAAGGCCGGTTCAGGGAAGGCAGGTGGGTCCCCGGCCGGCGGATGAACGGCGATGAGGACGCCGGCGGCTGGCGTCTGCAACTGCCCGGCAGCCCCCCGAGCATCCAGCGGATCAAACTCTACCGGCACGATTGAGACACCTTGAGCATCGCTTTCCTGACCGCCCTCTCTTGTCGTCACATTATAGGACATACATTTGCCCAATGTCTGGGCGTGCTGAAACTTCCGACGGGCGGCAGGTGGATCTGCGAGGAGGGCTGAACGCCGCGTGATCGGCAAAAATCGAGCCCGAAATCGCGAAAAAATGTCACAGCGGCAGGCTCCCATCAAAGCGAAAAATGGACCGGCGATCCGGGCCTCGCCGCACGCAAGGCCGCTACAAACAGGGCCCCAAAAGTGGTGACGCTCTGGCGCCTATCCCAATCCCTTGTAAAATTTCTTAGATTTTCCCATATATGGTATTGACTTGCCGGTCGAATGTGACTATAAAGTCATCTGTGAACGATATGGTCACCCAACCGGACATGCAGAATCGAACTCAGCGGCGGGCGTCCAAGACGCGCATCCGCCTGCTGAAGGCGGCCTTGTCCGTCTTTGCTGAGGTCGGGACCGATGCCGCCACAATCGAAATGATTACGCAACGGGCGGACCTTGGGAAAGGTACTTTTTATCGACATTTTGCCGATAAGAGTGGGATCATTGGGGCGCTGATCGAGCAGTGTGTCGGCGACCTGCTGGAAGTGATCTCCCGGACCGCCGGTGAGCCGCACTCTCTGCAAGAGGCGCTCGATGGGCTGGTCAACGGGCATGTGGAGTTCTTCCTGAGCCGCCAAGAAGAGTACATCTTGCTGTTCCAGGGGCGCATGCTGCTGAAGCTGGATCGCGGCGTGGCCTGCGACATCGAGCGGCCTTACGAGGATTATCTTCGCGGCGTGGGAGAGTTGATCGGGCCGTTCCTGCCGCAGCCGGTGGAGGAGGCGAAGATCAGACGTTTGGCCTGTGCCGTAACGGGCTTTGTTTCAGGATTTTTATCGTTCGCGATGATTACGATGAAACCTCAGAGCGTCCGAGAAAGTATACAGCCGCTACGAGATGCCTTTCTCGGCGGTGCGATCAGTTTCATGAAGCAGCCGTAGCTACGTGTGTGCGTGCTACGCGAAATATTAAGAGATTTGAAAGGTACAAGGAATCATGTCAACGTGCCCAGCAAGTGGAGGCGAAGACTCTTGTCACGGAGAGGCGCTGTGTGCAACCGACGAGGGGGAACCTCCGCCGTTATGTGTTGCACCGACTCAAACTCAGATTGAGACCATGACATGCCGGCCCAAAGGATGGGATGACTGGCGCTGGCAAATGGCCAATCGCATTCGAACCCCCCAACAGTTGGCGAATACTTTTCCGCGCTTGGCGGGAGGTCCTGACCTGACCTCCGTGGTAGCCAAGTACCCCATGGCGATCACGCCTTACTATGCCTCGCTGATGCGCCGCGCGGATAGTTCCGACCCGATCTTCCAGATGTGCGTGCCGCGCGTTCAGGAATTGACGGACCCGCCGTTCCTGATGGCCGACCCACTGGAAGAATGCCACGATATGCCGGTCCCCGGGATGGTGCATCGCTATCCGGACCGTGCCCTGGTCATCGCGACGACGATGTGTTCGACCTATTGCCGGCATTGCACGCGCAAGCGCATCGCCGGCACGCGCGAAACCAGCATCACCAAGCGACGGCTGGAGCAGATCGCCAACTATCTCACGGAACACCCGCAGATCAGCGACGTGATCGTCTCGGGGGGAGACCCGCTGACGATGAGCACGGAAAACCTGGAGATGGTATTGTCCCGGCTGCGGCAGGTGCCGTCCGTTCAGATCATCCGCATCGGCACCCGCGTGCCCGTGGTGCTGCCCATGCGGATCACGGACGAGCTATGCCAGATGCTGCGGAAGTACCACCCGATCTGGATCAACACGCACTTCAACCATCCGCAGGAGCTGACGCCGGAGTCCATCGCGGCGTGCAACCGGCTCAGTGACGCCGGGGTGCCCCTGGGCAACCAGTCGGTCCTGCTGCGAGGGGTCAATGACAGTCCGCAGATCATCGAGAAGCTCTGCCGCGCGTTGGTGCGCAATCGGGTTCGACCGTACTATCTGTACCAGTGCGACCTCGTTCGCGGCGTGGAGCACTTCCGCACGCCGGTCTCGCGCGGGATGGAGATCATGGAGTATCTGCGCGGGCGGCTCAGCGGTCTGGCGATTCCCACCTTCGTGGTGGACGCTCCGCATGGCGGCGGCAAAATCCCGGTCCTGCCCACGTACGTGGTTTCCCAGAGCCCAACGCATACGGTGCTGAGGAACTACGAGGGCATGCTGATCGCGTACCCCGAGCCGCAACAGCGGTTCGACGGCGCGTGCCGGACGCCGCAGGAGGAGTCCGCTCCGGGTGTTTGGGAGTTGACGGCCGGACAGTACAGTCGCATCCAGCCGGAAAAGACCATCCGCCACTCGAGGCGCCAGCCGTGCTGCACCTCGGATGAGTCGGTCGGGGATTTCTAAAGCAGTCAGAAAAACGAAACCGCAAATCTCGGGTGCCATGTCTACGCTAGTAGCATGGGCATCTTGCCCATGAGGATCACGGGCGCGAGCGCCCGTGTTATGTGGTGCAGACATGGCACCCGGTCTTGTCATCAGGAAATGAGTAGAACACCCGTGTCACAGAAGAGTACGTCCGGCACGTGCAGGCGAGGCCGGCCGATGACGATTGGATTGGTTTACGATTTGCGAGACGATTACCTGGCCCAGGGCTTCACCGAGGAGCAGGTAGCCGAGTTCGACTCGGCCGGCACCATCGCCGCCCTGGAACAGGCCCTGCAATCGCTCGGATACACGGTGGAGCGCATCGGCAGCGGCCTGGCCCTCGCCGAACAGCTCGCCATCGGCAAGCGGTGGGACCTGGTCTTCAACTTTGCCGAAGGGGTGTACGGCCGCAGCCGGGAGGCCCAAGTGCCGGCCCTGCTGGAGATGTACGGAGTTCCGTACACCTTCTCCGATCCGCTGGTCAGCGCGCTGACGCTCGACAAGGCCATGACCAAACGGGTGATCCAGTCCGCGGGCCTGCACACGCCGCGGTTCTGCGTGGTCGCCTCGTCCGACGATATCAAGTCCGTGGACCTGACGTTCCCCCTGTTCGCCAAACCCCTGGCCGAAGGCACGGGCAAGGGCGTCGATGAACACTCCCGGATCGAATCCGCCGAGGCCTTAAGCAAGGTCTGCGTCCGCCTGCTGGAGAAGTACCGCCAGCCGGTCCTCGTGGAGGAATACCTGCCCGGCCGCGAGTTCACAACGGCCCTGCTGGGGACCGGCCGGGAGGCGCAGGTCCTGGGAACGATGGAGATCGCCGTGCGCGAAGGGGCGCCGGCGGCCGACTACTCCTACATCGTCAAGGAGCTCTGCGAGGAGTGGGTGCATTATTTCCCGATGCCGAAGGGCGCCCTGCGTGAGGAGGTCGAGGAATTGGCCTTGCGGGCCTACCAGGTGCTCGAATGCCGTGACACCGCCCGCGTGGACATCCGTCTGGACGCCCGGGGCCGGCCGGCGTTCATCGAGATCAATCCGCTGCCGGGCCTGCATCCGACGCACTCCGATCTGCCCATGATCGCGACGCAGGAGGGTATGGCGTACGAAGAACTGCTCCGCCGCATTGTTCACAGCGCCCTCGCGCGTCAGGAGTCCGTGCCGTGCCGCGTCGAAAAATCAGCGTCCTGATCCTGTACAACAGTCCACGTCTCTCAACGGTAGGGTGGGTTCTTAACCCACGCGTCGACCCGATCGCTGCGCACGGAACGCGTGGGGTAAGACCCCACCCTACGGACAAACCTGCCTTTGCGGAAAGTGAGGCCGGGGTTCTGGCCGAGGTGGAGGCTGTCGGCCGGGCTTTGGACAAGCTGCGTATTCCGCACCGGGTGGTTGGTGTGCGCGAATTCGAGGAATTGCCCGCCGTCCTCTCCGCCTCGGATGAGCCGGTCGTGTTCAATCTGATCGAGGGCTTCTGGACGAACCCCGAACGGGCGATGCTGGTCCCGGCGGTCGTCCGCAGTTTCGGCAAGGCCTGTACGGGCAACGATACGCCGGGCCTGCTGCTGTCGCTGGACAAATGGCAGAGCAAGACCCTGCTGGCCGCCGCCGGGATTCCCACGCCCGGGGGCCTGATCGTCCCGCCGGGCCAGCCGATCCCGACCCGGGACCTCTTCGAGGGGCCCTACATCGTCAAACCCATCCAGAGCGACGCCAGCGAGGGCATCGACAAGACCAGCATTGTGCATAGTCGCGGCAAGGCCCTGCGCCAGATCGTCCAGCGCATCCACGACCAACTGGCGCAACCCGCGTTGATCGAACAGTACATTGAGGGCCGTGAGCTGAACATCTCTGTGATCCACCGCAAGGGCGAGGCCCAGGTGCTGCCGCTGGCGGAGATCGACTTCAGCGCCTTCGAGCCGGGCCGCCCGCGCATCGTTGGCTATGAAGCCAAGTGGCTCGAAGACACCTTCGAGTACCAGCACACGCCGCGCATCATTCCGGCCCCGCTGCCGAAACGGGTGGCCGAGCGCGTTCGCGAATTGGCGGTGGCTTCCTGCCATGCGCTGTCGTGCTTCGACTACTGCCGCGTGGACTTTCGCCTGGACAAGGCGAATCGCCCCTACGTCCTGGAGGTCAACTCCAATCCGGACATCTCGCCGGACGCGGGCCTCGCCGCGGCGATCCAAGCCGCCGGAATTTCGTACCAAGCCTTCGTCAAGCTGACGGTCGACAACGCCGCGGCCAGGGGACAGAAGGCAGAGGACAGAGGGCAAAAGCGTCCGTCCGCCGTTATCCGTCCTCCGTCCTCCGAAACTGAGATCCGTTGGAACCAACCCGAGGATCGCCAGATTGTGCTGTCCTTCCTAGCCGAAACCGGCTTCTTCCGACCGGACGAAATCGATATCGCGCGTGAGTTGATCGATTCAGCCATCGCCGAGGGACCCAAGGGACACTACCAATCCTTTGTAGCTTGCGTGAACCAGGAACAGGATTCTGGATTGAAGAAGGTTGACAGCGCTAATCCGCAATCCGCAATCCGCAATCCGAAATCGCTTCCCGTCGGCTGGGTTTGCTGGGGTCCGACGCCCTGCACGCTGGGCACGTTCGACATCTACTGGATCGGCGTAGCTCCCGCCTGGCAGGGCCGGGGTATCGGCCGCGCTCTAACGAATTTCGCCGAGCAGGCCATTGCCGAGCGCGGTGGCCGACTATTCGTCGTCGAGACCTCCAGCCGGGGAACATACACACCGACGCGGCGCTTCTACGAGACGCTCGGTTATCACGAAGCCGGCCGCATCCCCGATTTCTACGGCCCCGGCGACGACAAGGTCATCTTCCTCAAAGCCGCCCCAGACCCAACTTGCGTCAACAAATGACCCACGTCAAGGCGGAACTCGTTTGTAGTGGCGCCGTACGGCGTTTCGTCAGAAGTCGCCCGTGCAGAGAATGTCATTGCGCGGAGCGCAGCGACGAAACAATCTCAATCCCACGCGTGGGAGATTGCTTCGCTTCGCTCGCAATGACATACCGGACCGTGGAAGAAGACTGGTCTTATGCGTTTATCGCTTTGAGGGTACCAACGGAGAGGTTGCACGACGCGATTGCGTGGGATAGATTCTGTGTGCCGGCTCGGAGGGTAGGGCAACGCTGGCGAGCGACCCGAGCGCCGCAGCCGGTGGTAGACAACGGAGAGGGCCTGGCGCTATGCCGGGCCTTTTCCTTCTGTCCGTTGGTACCCGAAGTGCGCTAAACGCAATCCTGCATCCGGCAAGGCCTCTATCGATGAAAGCAGGGGGTGAGGCGTAAACCCACCACGGGACGGGGGGTGGCGGACTTCATGCCGGGCGAATATACTCCCTTCCACCGAAGCTGCTTCAATTCTTCCTCGGTGCGGATGAACTTCACCTCGCCGCCATTGAGCAGGACCAAGCCGCCCTTGGGGTCGTGATTGTCGAAGGTGAATAGTTCCGGGCCGCCGTGCTGGTTCCAACCCGGTTTCGACTCAAACAGGAAGACCATGTCTTGGGGTGGGTCCTCTCGGCAGTTGGGGTTCATCGCGTAGTCGGAGATCCAGATGTCTACAGGCGGACTTGATGCACTGGCCTCGCGCACTCGCCGATAATCATACACGTCAGGGCACGCATGTATACCTGGGCAGGTGAACACCCCGGCTATATAGATGTCGGGATACATGCGTACTCTCTTCTCGTTGGCGATCCCCGCGGCGGTATAGTTTTTACGAGCATTTTCCACAATCGTATCACACCAGTGATTCGGATCGAAATGCGGACGAACAGGCTGTGGGCCTCCGCAGAGACTCAGATAGATCAGCCAACATATGTGCCTCCCACAATCCCACCTTGCCCGCAGAGGTTTGAGTCCCGGAGGATCAAGACTTGCCAGGCTCAGGCCATGCCCTGGATAATACGAGAAGAAATACCCGCCGACCGTTATTTCCGAGCCACCATATACAGAGAACGATACCCTGCGGCCCCAGGGTCGATAGCCGACGATCTTGGTCGGAGGGTCTGAGAGAGGACCGACCAACGCCCACACCCCCAACCAACGCGGGTAAGTGCCCCGGCTAACCTGCTGCGCAAAAGCCTTGATTTGCGCTTGATCCGTCACCGTCCACCTGTCATAGGATCGTATGTATTCCCTCTCTTCTTCGTTCAAGACCCCTTTCTGCATGGATGAGTCTCGAAAGAAGTAATGCAGGGCTCCGTCGGCATACCGGACCTTAAGACGCGTACAAGTGGTGAGGTCAGGAGGCTTAGGGTGGCAAGTCGGGAAATAAGGAAGTGCCGCCACCAAAAGGAGGCAGGCACAAGCGAGCTTAAGGATTCTTCGAAAGATCCTTCTCGGGTGCTCTTGCGCGTTCGAAGCCACGTCCAATCTCCCGGTCCACAACACCTGTCGGACCGTAAGTCATTCTACCAAAGGCACGCACACCGGCAAAGGGTCCGTTGGTAGGGTGGGTTCTCAACCCACGCGTTCCGGGCGCGTCGGTTGGGGGACGCGTGGGTTAAGAACCCACCCTACGAGTCACTCGGAGTAGAGGAAGTACTTTCGCCTGGTCTGGTCGAAGGTTTTGCACTCGGCGGACCAGGTGGCTTTGAGGGGGGGCAGGGGTTTCTGGGCGATGATGGCTTCGCGGATCGTGGCGGCGCCGCAGAGGCGGTCGAAATGTCTCTCGCTCCATTTGAACTGGGTGGGATAGAGGCGGTAGAGCTCGTTGACGATCTGGACGCCGGTCCAGAAGGGTTCGAGACGGGTGCGGTCGGTGAGGAGGATCTCCACGCCGTGACACTTCTGGTTCTGGAACTTGGAGCTTGTCGGGGTGAAGGAAGCCGGCTGGACGCGTACGCCCGGCAGGTTCAAGCCGTTTAACTTGGCGGCTAAGGCGTTCGAGTCGATCCAGGGAGCGCCCAATTGGCGGAAGGGCTTGGACGTGCCCCGGCCTTCGGAGAGGTTGGTCCCCTCCAGCAGGCACAGGCCGGGATAGAGGGTCGCCGCCTCCAAGTCCGGCATGTTGGGCGACGGCTTGATGAAACGCAGGCCCGTTTGGTCGAACCACATCCCGCGCCGCCAGCCGGTCAGCGGCACGACCGTGAGGTCGGCCTTGATGCCTTTGGCCAACCAGCCTTCGCCGTTGATCGTCTTCGCCAGTTCGCCCACCGTCAGGCCGTAGCGGACGGGGATGGGATAGAGACCGACGAAGGTGGCGAACTTCGATTCCAGGACGGGGCCTTCGATCTGGACGCCATTGATCGGGTTGGGGCGATCCAGAACTACGAAGCGCTTGCCGTTTTCGGCCGCGGCTTCCATCGCCAGGGACATCGTGTACAGATACGTATAGAAGCGGGCACCGACGTCCTGAATATCGAAGACCAAGACATCCACATCGGCCAGCATCTGCGGCGTGGGTTTGCTGATCTTTCCAAAGAGACTATAGACCGGCAGGCCGGTGACGGGGTCGGTCTCGTTCTCGACTTTCGCGCCCGCCTCTTCCAGGCCGCGCAGGCCATGCTCCGGGCTGAACAGGGCGACCACACGGACACCCTCCATCGCCCGAAAGACATCGACGACGTACTTGCCCTCGCTGTTGTACGAGGTGTGGTTGGCGATGATGCCGAGGCGTTGGCCTTTGAAGAGGTTCCTGTGCGCGCCGATATTGTCCAGCCCTGTTCGCGCCGCGGCCGGGCAGGTCACAGCCAGCCACGCGACCAGCACGCAAGTCATGTTCACCAGTCTCATGCCGTCACTCCAAATGATCGTGTTGCCCGGATTGTAAGCGATCTGCGCCTGCCCTGCCAGTCATTCGTGGGGTGGGTTCTCAACCCACGCGTGCCTCCGGCCGATGCGCATGTGACGCGTGGGTTAAGAACCCACCCTACGCGACTACGCGCAAGGCCATCGTCGGACGCTCGCGCGGCCATCATGGCTGGCGAGGCGATCTCGCGATGCTGACGTGATGCTCTGGGGGTGGTATAATCCAACCTGACTTTGGACCGTGAAGATTCCTGTAAAGGAGATGCCATGAGCCGCACTTCGCAAACAGCCCAATCACAACCGTGTCTACTTGCCTCCATCCTTCTTGCTCTTTTTCTGATCGGTCTTTTGGACGCCCAGACGGCCACGAGACAGACCGATGGGCCGCAGCCGAGATTGGCGGCTGTGAAGCCGACGGCCCTGTTCGCCCGGGACAAGGAGAGTCTCCTCCAGGTCGTCGAAGTGACGGTCGAGAACGGGAACAAACCGCTGGAGATGAACCTGACGGCGGAGGTCGGTTCCTTCGCTCGGTCTGTGACGCTGGGCGTGGGCAAGAATGGGAAATACACAGTGCCGATCCAGGTGCCGGAGGTGAAACAGTCGACGCCCGCCCGATTTGTTCTCAAAGCCGGGGATCGGGTCTTGGATACGCGTTCAGTCGATCTGCGGCCGCGCAAGCATTGGACGATCTACTTTGTGCCGATCACGCACCACGATCTCGGGTACACCGACACCATCGAGAACGTCCTGAACCTGTACGCGCGATTCTACGATGATGTGGTGCGGTTCTGCGACGAGACGAAGGACTGGCCCGAGGAGGCCCAGTACCGCTATACGCTCGAAGGGACCTGGTCGCTCCAGCACTTCGTCGCCAATCGGCCCAAGGAGGCCGTGGACAAGTTCGGCGGCTACGTCAAGCAGGGCCGGATCGAGATCGGGGCGCTGTTCGGCAACGAGATCGACAGTCTCTGCGGGCACGAGGAGCTGATTCGCCTGATGTATCCGTCTTTTCGCTTCAAGCGCCAATATGGCGGCCAGATTACGGTGGGCTCGATTACCGACCTGCCCGGCCTGAGCTGGGGCCTGCCGACCATCCTGGCGGGTTCGGGCGTCAAGTACTTCTTCGCGGGCCTGCCGACGTACTTCGAGTGGGGCCGCAATGATATCCACACGTTCTGGGATGAAGCGGCGATCCTGCGTCACGGCCGGCCGGACGCCTTCCGCTGGCAGGGGCCGGATGGGCAGAACGTGCTCGTCTACTACCAGGGGACCTACGGGTTCTTCAAGCGCGTCATCGGGCCGGATACCTATCAGGAGGTCTACGAGAGCCTGCCCGGCATGCTCGACGAGATGGAGGCCAAAGGCACGCCGTTCGATGTGATGCGCTATATTCACAACGGCGTGGACAATCACCCGCCCGATATGCGGATCAGCCAGGTCGTGCGCGAGTGGAACGAGAAGTGGGCGTACCCGAAGCTCGTCGTGGCGACCAATTCCATGTTCTTCGAGGCCCTGGAGAAGCAATGCCAGGATGTCCGCACGTTCCGGGGTGAGCTGCCGCACACCGACTACGTCGTGGGGGCCATCTCGACGGCCAAAGAGACCACGATCAACCGCCTGGCCCACGACAAGCTGCTTTCGGCGGAGAAGGCGGCGACCATCGCCTCGCTGACCAGCGGCTACTCCTATCCGGCCCAGAAGATTTCCCAGGCGTACGACAGCATGCTCCTGTACGACGAGCACACGTGGGGCAAGGACTATCCGGCGGGCGAGATCCAGGACTGGGCCTGGAACGAGAAGAGCCACTACGCCTACAAAGCGGCCGGTCTGGCCCAATCCATCCTCACCGAAAGTCTCGGCAAGATCGCCGACAGCATCCAGCTCGAACAGAAGCAGCGGCACCTCGTGGTCTTCAATCCTCTCGCTTTCGACCGGACCGACGTCGTGCGGGTGACCCGCTTCCCGCCGGAGAAGCCCTTCGACCTCATCGACGACCAAACCGGCCGCAAGGTCCCCTACCAGATCGTCGAGCAGGATGGCCCGCTGGCCCCCACACCTTATGCGGCGTACCGCTGGGCGCGAGGAGCCTTCGAGAAGCACGAGCTGTTCGACCTGGTGTTCGTCGCCGAGGGCGTGCCGTCGCTGGGATACAAGACGTACCGGCTCGCGCCGCGCGCGGAAGCGCCGAGCGCGGAAGCGCCGAGCGCCGCCAGCGATCTGCGCGTCACGCCGGAGGGCCTTGAGAACCGCTTCTACAAAGTCGCCTTCGATTCGCGTACGGGCGCCATCGCCAGTGTCTACGACAAGGAGCTCTCCCGCGAGCTGGTGGACCAGCGGGCCCCCGACAAGCTGAATCAGTTCGTGGCGAAGTGGGTCCAGACCGCCAAACAGGAGGGTCCGGGGACGGCCGAAATCCGCCTCGGACAGAAAGGGCCGGTTTACACCAGTCTGATCACGCGTAGCTCCGGGCCGGGCTGCCCTGAGATTGTCCAGGAAGTGGTCCTCTATGCCGACCTCAAGCGGATCGACCTGTTCAACCGGGTCCTGAAGGACTCCACGCCGCTGCTGGAAGTCTACTTCGCGTTTCCTTTCCAGGTGGACGGGCCGAAGTTCCGCTTCGAAGGCTCCAATTCGGTCATTGAGCCACTGCGGGACCAGTTCCCCGGCTCGAATTCCAACTACTACGCCGTGCAGCACTGGGCGAATGTGTCGAACCAGGAGGTCGGCATTACACTGTCCACGGTGGAGTCTCACTTGCTGGAGTTCGGCGGCCTATGGCCGTGCTACGTCTCGCAGGCCCATCACGGTGTCACGGCGCCCGATTTCGGGCAGCCCTTCGTCAAGCCCGAACAACTCACGAAAGGCCACATGTACGCCTTCGTCCTCGACAGCAACTTCCGCACGAACTTCCAGCCGGTGCAGCAGGCGGACATCCTCTTTCGCTACTCTCTGACCAGCCAGGCCGGGCCGCAGGCCAACAGCAAGCACCGCGATTTCGGCTGGTCCGTTCATAACCCGCTGACGGCGGTGCTCACGAGCGGCGGCAGGCAAGGCCCGCTGCCCAGTGAGGCGAGCTTCTGCGGGCTGGACCAATCCAACGTGCTGCTCACAACCATCAAGCGAGCGGAAGACGGCCAGGGCCTGATCGTGCGCCTGATCGAGACGGACGGCCAAGCGACAACCGCGACGTTGACCCTGCCCGCCGTGACGGTGGAAAAGGCCTGGCTGACGAGCCCGGTGGAAGAGAACCAGTCCCCACTGAGTTGCACCGAGCACCGCGTGACCGTGCCCGCCAAAGCGTTCGGAATCACCACCGTGCGGTTGCAGATACCTCGCCAGTAGGCCGAAGGCCTTGGTTTGTAGTGTGCCCGCGGGAACAAGCTGGGAGCCATCTTTGTCGGCCTGTGGCCGGCCACATTCCAGGCTTTGAAATCGGCGTCCCAGGTCAGGAAGTGAGCATCCGTTCCGCTGCTCCGAGAATCCTGCGTTTTCGGGTTGACCTGGAGCGTCTCTTTTCTTAGAATTCCAACTTGCTGCGCCAATGAGGTCAGTCCTCGATCTGGGCCGCCTGAGGATCATGCGGTTTGGATATGACCCACGTAAGGATGGGGAGAAAGGGCCCCCAAGCGCGGTCTGCCGCGTTTCGGAAGTCCATCATTCTCCTGCCGGCGCGAGCCTTGTTTATTTTACGGGCCTGTGCCCTGTACTTGGATAACGGAAGGGTTTTTCATGCGATTGATTCTTGTCGACAGGTCGGAAACCCATCGGCGCCAGTTCTGGCCGTTAACATTGAGCCGCCCGATCTGGGACCTGCGTTGTGGTATGACTTCCCTCGCCGAGAAGCTCCAGGCGAAGGTGGGGATAAGCGACGTGGCCTACTTTGTGCCCGACTACATGGCGGAGGCCTACCGGGAGAGAACCGACCGCCCGGTCAACGAGATGTCGGCCCTGGCAGGCCAGGATGTGGTTATTGTCGATGCCCGCGTCAAAGCCGCCAATTTCGGCTTGCGCGCCCCGGCTGTTAAGGGCGAACCCAGCGTGGTCAATCTCGATGAGCAGGGCAACATCCTGGCCGCGTTCATCAACAAAGGCGATGTGAAGAAACTGCCCGGCAGCGACATCGACACGTTCCTGGCCTCCGCGCAGGCGACGCTGCCCAATACCTCCAGTGCGTTCCCAACGTGGCAGTATACGTGGGACCTGATGCTGGCGAGCCCGCACCAGATCACCGAAGATTTCGCCGCCGCCGGCCGGCAGGGGATTGAGGGAAAGATCGAAGAGCCGGCCGCCCTGCGCGGCAGCAAGAGAGACGTTTATGTCGCCCCGGGAGTCATGATTCATCCCATGGTGGTGATTGACGCCGAGCACGGGCCGGTCTATATTGATGAGGGCGCGGAGATTCATCCCTTCACGCGAATCGAGGGACCGTGCTACATCGGCAAGAAGTCGATCCTGCTCGGGGCCAAGTGCCGGGAGGGCAATTCCATCGGGCCGTACTGCCGGATCGGGGGCGAGGTCGAGGAATCGGTCATCCAGGGCTACTCCAATAAGTACCATGACGGCTTCCTCGGCCATGCCTACGTGGGCGAATGGGTCAATCTCGGCGCTCTGACCACCAATAGCGATCTCAAGAACGACTACTCGACCGTCTCGGTGATGCTCGATGGCAAGCACTCCATCGACACCGGGTCGACCAAGGTCGGCTCGCTCATCGGCGACCACACCAAGACGTCCATCGGCGTGCTGTTCAACACCGGCTCGGTGATCGGGGCGATGGCGATCATCATGGCCACGGGCAAGCCCCTGCCGAAGTTCATCCCGTCCTTCGCGTGGTTCATCGAGGGCGTGGTGACGAAGGGTTTCGGCAGGAAGACCCTCTACGGGACGGCCAATACGGCGATGGGCCGCCGCAACCAGAAGTGGACGCGGGCCCAGGAAGCCATGTGGGACAAGATCTTTGAAATGACCGCCGAGCCTCGGGATGAGGCCGTTAAGAAAGGCCGCCGGGCCATGATGAAGTAACCCTTGGAACGGGAGGTAGACAAATGGCGACAGTGGAAGAACGTGTCAAGTCGGTAACCGCCAGGGTCCTGGGACTCGATCCGGAGGAGATCCGGCCGGAGAACAACTTTACCGAGGACCTCGGCGCCGAGAGCGTGCAGTCGATCGAATTGGTGGCGATGTTCGAAGAGGAGTTCGGCATCGAGATGGACGAGGACGCCGCCCTGTCGGTGACAACCGTCGGCGACGCCGTGAAGTTCATCGCGAAGGTGTGCAAAGAGCAGGGTGTGGACGTCGAGGAATAGGTCCGCGCCGTGCGCGAAGGGGAGTATCATGAAAATCAGAAGGCATCACAACCTGCCGGAAGTGATCCGGCCGAACCTCGTCGAAGAGATCTTTCCGTATGACCTGCCCCCGCTGATTCGCTTCGAGGGCCCCGCGGTGGAATACGTGGACGGCAAGCCCGTGGAGTTCGACTTTTCCACGGTCAAGGACCGGGACATCGTCATCACCGACACCACGTTCCGGGACGGCCAGCAGTCGCTGCCACCCTACACCGTCGACCAGATGGCGCACATCTATGACTTGCTCTCGCAATTGGGCGGGCCCAACGGCGTGATCCGCCAGACCGAGTTCTTCCTCTATACCAAGAACGATCGCGAGGCGCTCGACAAGTGCCGGGCCCTCGGCCACAAGTACCCGGAGTGCACCGGCTGGATCCGGGCGGTCAAAGGGGACTTTCGTCTCGTCAAGGGGGTCGGCCTGAAAGAGACCGGCCTGCTGACCAGTTGCTCCGACTACCACATCTTCCACAAGCTCAAGTTCCGCAGCCACAAGGAGTGCATGGACTCGTACTGCGAGGTGGTCCAGGCCGCGTTCGATGCGGGCGTGCGGCCCCGCTGCCACCTGGAGGACGTGACGCGGTCGGATATCGACCGGTTCGTGCTGCCCTTCGTGGACCGGCTGATGGAGATGAGCGAGAAGGCGCCCGAGGAGCTGTCGGTCAAGATCCGGCTATGCGACACGATGGGTTTCGGCATCAGCTATCCCGGCGCGGAACTGCCCCGCAGCGTCCCCAAGCTGATCTACAAGCTGATGCACGATTGCGGCGTGCCGGGCAACCGGCTGGAATGGCACGGCCACAACGATTTCCACAAGGTCCACGTCAACGGCGCCACGGCGTGGCTGTACGGCTGCGATGCCCTGAATACGACCCTGTTCGGCTTCGGCGAGCGGACGGGCAATCCGCCGCTGGAAGGCGCGGTCTTCGAGTATATCGCCCTCAAAGGCGGTTTGAACGGAATCAACACCCTGGCGATCAGCGCGCTGGCGGACTACATGCGGTCCATCGGCCTGCCCATCCCGGACAATTATCCGTTCGCGGGCAGGGCGTTCAACGTCACCCGCGCCGGCATTCACGCCGGCGGCCTGCGCCAGGATGAGCGCATCTACAATATCTTCAATACGGAGAAACTGCTCGGCACGCCGCCCCGTGTGGCCATCACGGATAAGAGCGGCGCCGACGGCGTGGTCCACTGGGTCAATGAGTTCTTCGGCCTCAAGGACGACGAGCGGATCAACAAGATCAAGGTCCACAAGCTCGCCCGCTGGGTGATCGACCAGTACGAGGTGGAGGGCCGATTGACCACCATCAGCGACCAGGAGCTCGCCGCGAAGGCCAAAGAGTTCTTCCCCGAGTACTGGGCGAAATACAAAGCGGGCAAGTAAACGCCCGCCGGGTCATGGCCCGCCGAACTTGAGGATCCAGATTGTGGTTTCGGCCACGAAGGCGCGGCCGTCCTTGAGCTGGCCGGTGACCTTCAGCGGGAACTCGCCATAGCCCTGCGTGGCCGCCAGAATCGGGTCCACATCGAAGAAGCACAGGACTTTGCCCTGCGTGCTTGTGCCGAAGATCTGTTGCCCGGTGGCCTTGACGTGGCCGGGAGTCAGCACCAGCGGCGTATTACTGATGGCTCCCGCGCCGATGCCTTCCGGCAGATGCACCACCACCATCAGGTCCGTTTGGGCCTTGGGGTAATTCCGGTAGATGTGGTCCGGCTTGAGGTACATCAAGCTCTTGACGTCCACGGACGGAGCTCCACGGACTTCCACTTCGACGCGGGCCGTGGTCGGCGGGATTTCGCCCGCGCGAACCGTCACCGAGTTGGCGATCACCGTGCCCGGCGCCACCTTCTCATTCACCCGCACGACGAGGTTCACCACCTTCTCCTCGCCCGGCGCCAGCAGGAGATATCGCCAGCTATAGGTGTGCGCGCTGGCGTCATAAGAGCCGAAGTCGCGGTCGTCGGCGGCGCTGACGAAGCTCACTTCGCGCGGCAAGGTGTCGGCCAGAGAGATTTGCGTGGCCGCCTCATTCGTGGCGGGATTGCTGAAGGAAAGGGCGTAGGTGAGTTCTGCGCCGGCGTAGACGTACATTCGTCCGCTGTCAGCCAACTGGGGGGCGAGACCCTTGACAATCGTTTTCTGCAGCCGCAGCGGCAGCTCTGTAAATGTGGCACGGACCACCGCGTCGCTGTGGGCCCGCGTGGTCAGGGTCTGCTGGGCGGTGATGGTCGCCGCATTGCTGATCACGGTCCCCGGTTCCACCGCCTCGTTCACCCGCACGATGATGTTCAGGGTCTGCTCCAGACCCGATCCCAGGGACGCATAGCGCCAGGTATACGTGTGCGTGTTGGGATCGTAGAATCCGAGCTCGCGGTCGCCGTCGGCGCTGACGAAGCTCACTTCGCGCGGCAGGGTATCGACGAGGGAGATGTCCGTCACCGTCTTGTTCGCGGACGGGTTGCTGAAGTAGATGGCGTAGGTGAGGGTGGCGCCTGCGTCCACGGAGGGCCGCCCCTCCTGGTCCGGCTGGCCCACGGCGCCGCGGACCAGGGTCTTCTGCAGTCGCAGCGGCGCAAAACTGGACGCCGTCACATCCACGCTCGCCGTCACGGCCGTGGTATTATCGCTGACCAGCATGACGCTGTTATGGATGGTCGAGCCGATCTCGGCCGCGTCGTCCACCCGGATCACCAGATCGACGGAGTTGCTCTCGCCCGGCGACAAGCGCGGATAGGTCCACGTATACGTGTGGGTGAGCGGCTCGTAATGACCAACCTGCCGGTCGCCGGTGGCACGAACAAACTCGGTCTCCGGCGGCAGAGTATCGATAAGACGGACATTCGCCACCGCGTATTTGTTGCCCTGGCTGTCGAAGGTGATCCGGTAGGTGAGTTCGCTGCCGGGGTGGGCCGAGAAAGGTGTCGCGGCACCGCCTCCCGCAGCCCCGGCGATCACGGTCTTGCTCACGTGCAGCGGCTTGTACACCTTCGGCCCGACGGCGACCACGTGGGCTTCGGCGGTCGTCGGCGGCGTTTCGTTGCTGTCGACCGTAACCGAGTTGGTCACGAGCTGGTGCACCGGCGTGTTCGGATCCAGCCGGCCGACCAGCTCCAGGCACGTCGTGAAGCCCGCCGACAGAGGCGGGGCCGACCACGTGTAGGTGTGCGTCTCGGGGTCGTAGCGCCCGTAGACGCCATCCCCGGTGGCCCGCACGAACGCGATTTCCGGCGGCAATTTGTCCACCAGGACAATCTTGGTCAGCGGCAGATCGTTGTGGTCGAAGCAAATGGAGTACGTGACCTCCTCCCCGACGATGACCTGGGCCACATCCGTGTCGCTCTTGGCGTCCTCGTCGGCGGTCTTGATCGTCTTGGTCAGCCGCAACGGATTGAAGGAGGCGCGTCCACTCGGGACGACCAGTCCAGTGGGATCTCCGATCTTGAGCACGGTGTCGATCAGGACCAGATTGCCGTCGAAAACGCACACGTCATCCCCGCATCCCGGGCAGTCGGTGCTTCCCGTCGAGACGAAGACGAAACCCGTGGTTTGATCGACCGCCACGCCCATGACGCCGATCACGGGGCTGATTTGTGTCTCTGTTTCCGCGTCCGTGGTCAGATCGTGTTTGGCAAGATAAAGGTTGCCGATGTCGGCGCCGCCGTAGTAGAGATCCCCTCGAACCTGATCGACGGCCACGTGGGCGGCCACGCGGCTGAGGGAGATCGTCCTGGTCAAGCGCCAGTCCAGGGTGTTGTACACACCGACGGAGGTGGAGGAATTACACACATAGAGTTCGCCGGCGCCCTCATCCAGAGCGAGTCCATATGGTTCCGGGGTATCCAGTTGGAAGGGGGAGCCCGGCGCCGGGGTCAACTCGTGTTGGCCCGGGTTCCAGCGGTAGACGTACAGGTTCGGGGTCAGGCCGTCCACGAGGTACAGGAGTCCGTTGCGGCAGTCGTAGACGGCTCCCGTCACGCTTCTGGCCCCCGCCACCCGCACGTCCCCATCATTCTCCAGGGTGACCGCATCGAGCAAGCTGATGACATTCGAGGTCACGCGCGTGAGGAACAGATGCAGGGAATTCGAGTCCAGAGCCACGGCCAGCGACTTGGCCCCGTACAGAGACGCGTAGCCCTTCGCTTGCAGGGTCAGCTTCCCCTCGGGCGCAATGTCATAGGCATGCACCCGAATCCGCTGCGTCATGTACTCGACTTCGGCAATGACATACAGCGACTTGGCTGTCGCGACGTGCGCCCCCGCTATCACCAGTAGACCGGCGAATGCCAGAGCCCACGCCCAAAGCCCGCGGCCGCAGGTTCGCTTGGCGGAGAATGGCCCGGACAAGGGGCGGCTGTCAACGGTTGCATACGCGGTGTGCTGCGATTGATTTTTCATCGTCGGACCCATCCACATCATACCCCAGTCACGTCCTATAACTATATAAATAACGTCACGGCACCGAAAAGTCAAGAATGTCTTTCCGGTCCCTCGCGACGCCGCATTCCGCGTCTGGAGGCCCTCGGCGGCCTGGCCGGTCCGAGAATATCACCCCCAGGGCCGGGTTTCCGGCTCAGGGCCACCGTTCGTTCAGGTTACACCGGTTGCCGACAGGAATATCGGCTCTTCACGGTTGCGTGTGAAGTTGACCTGGGAGATTCCGATCGCACCTTGACAGCGATTCGACCCGCTTCTATAGTGGCGCGCTTGTGATGGACGAGCCACAGCATACAGCAGCGAATCCGATCGTACCTCGCGACAGCGGGCCGGAGCGGTTCTTGTATCGCGAGCCGGGGATTCTGCGCTACCTGCGCCTGTTATGGGAACACCGCTGGCTGGTCCTCGGTGGCTCGCTTCTCCCGGCCCTGCTGGTGGGCGTGATCCTGTCCCTGTGGCCCCGGCGGTACGCGGCCACGTTCGTCTACGAGCGGCCGCTGGCAGAGAGGGAATACAGCGTCCTCCAGCGGCGCTTCTACAGTCAGGAGAACCTGGACAAGATTGCCGCGCGCCTCCAGGAGCAGGGGCTGACCAACTATGCGCAGAAATTGGAGCAGGCCCGGACGCCGCAATTGTTCGAACGCCTGATCCGGTTCGATGTGGCGCCCATGTACCCCCGGCGCCTCCAGACCACCGACCCGTGCACGTCCGAGAAAATCAGTGCCTTCAAGGCTAAGCTCCTGTCCATCAAGGTCGTGGGGGACTCGGAAGAGGAAGTGGCCGGAGTCTCGGCGGTCGTGACCGGCAATTTCGAGAGCATCCTGCCCCTCTATGATGTCCGAAACCATTTGCAGGAGTCTCTCCAGAAACTCCGGGATGACGCCGCCAAGATCGAGGGCGACCGGTTCACGCTCTCCCTCGATTTGCAGAAGGAGACAGCGAAGCTGGAGAAGTTCAAAGCCCTGCAGGATGCGCCCGGGGAGGCCGCGGCCGGCAACTTCACCCTGCAGTTCAACGTGGAGACCACGCCTCCCCTGTTCCCACGCGTCCGGGCGGTCACGCCAAAGGCCGGCGACCTGCAAGAGCTCCTCGACAATAGCGCCGAGAAGTATAGCTTCTACGGGTTCCTCCCGTTGTCCTATCAGATCCGGGCCGTGCAGTCGAAAATCATCGACGTGCAGGAGACGCTCACCAACGATACGGAAAAATACAATTTCTATCTGCAAGTCCTGGACTTGGACAACCGCCTCTTCGCCAAGCTCGAGGAGAGCCTGCTGACCTACTACACGGCACAGCAGTACCTGGGTTTCCTGGGCGAACAACTGCTGGCGTGTAGAGATCAGGCCGTCGCCGATCACCTGAAATCCTACATCCGCAAGACGGAGAACCTGGTCCAGGTGAACACGCGGGCCGGGGAGAAACCGGTGGTCTACCCGGTGCCCAAGGGCGTGGTGAAAAACGCCATGCTGGCCTTCACCCTGTTTCTGATGATCGCCCTGTTCACCGCCGTCCTGCTGGAACACAGGCACGAACGGCAGCGCCGGTCCGTGGCGAATGGCGGATTGGCCCTGGCGGCCCCGAACCGCAGTCCAGGGTGACAACCGTGAGTGAAGGCGTCGACACGAATCTGCCCTCCGCCCTCCGCCCTCCCTCCTCGGACGGCCGCCGGGTTTTGGGCAACTTCCTTTCCTTGTCCATCGTCCAGTTCGCCAACTATCTGGCGCCGATCATCACGTTGCCCTACCTGTTCCGGGTCCTGGGACTGGAGAAGTACGGCCTGACCGAGCTGGCCCGCGCCGTCAGCGTGTACTTCCTGATACTGACGGATTACGGCTTCAGCTTCTCCGCGACCCAGGAGATCTCCGTGCACCGCGACGATCCGGAAAAGGTCTCGGAGGTGTTCTCCGCCGTGCTGCTGCTGAAGTTCCTGCTGCTGGTCCTGAGCTTCGCGTTGCTTTCGCTGCTCGTGCTGGTTGTGCCCAAGCTCCGGGCCGATTGGCCGGTCTACTACCTGTCGTTCGGCAACGTCGTCGGCATGTGGCTGTTCCCGATCTGGTTGTTCCAGGGGCTGGAGCGGATGAAGTACATCCCTATGCTGAGCGCCACCGCGAAAACACTCTACGTCATCGCCATCTTCGGCCTGATCCGAGGCCCGGCCGACTACCTGTACGTTCCCCTGTTTCAGTCGGCGGGCGCGATCCTGACCGGGCTGGCGGGCCTGACCATGGCCCTGCGGTGCTTTCCTATCCGTCTTCGACTGCCTTCCGTCGCCGTGCTGAGACAGGAGTTCCTGAACGGCTGGCATCTGTTTGTCTCCCAGATGGCGACGACGCTCTACAGCACGAGCAACATCGTGATTCTGGGGCTGCTCACGGATACGACGTTCGTGGCATACTACGCGGCGGGCGACAAGATCGTGCGGGCTGTTCGGGGCCTGCAACTGCCACTGTCCCAGGCGATCTTCCCACACATCGGCCGGCTCGCCTCGCAGTCTCGGCAGGCAGCCCTGGTTTATAGCACCAAGGTCGGGCTGCTTGCCGGCGTCGTGACGCTGACCCTGTCAGCGGGGCTCTTCCTCGGCGCGCCGACTATCGCTCGAGCCGTCCTGAGTGAGTCCCAGTTCCAGGGAGGCGCGTCGGTGATTCGTGTCCTGTCGCCCCTGCCGTTCCTTATCGGCGTCAGCGATATTTTAGGCCTGCAGATCATGGTCAATTTCGGGCTGGCGAGGCATCTGGCGAGAATCCTGGTGGCCGGCGGCGTCCTGAATATCATGATCGCCGTGCTGCTGGTCATGCCCCTGAAACATGTAGGAGTTGCGTTTGCTTCCCTGACGACAGAGATCTTTATCGTGGGCACGCTGTGCCTTGTGCTGTGGCTGAAGAGGCGCTGCGTGTTCGGAGAGGCTTCCGCGGAATCGAGTGTGTACGTGCGGGAACAGTGGCCATGAGAGCTCCGCTCGATTACTACAATTCACACTACAGGCACGTGAATGCGAATTTCGATATCGACCGATATCGGCAGATCATCCTCCATGAACACCGCGACATCCTGCGCCAAGACAGTCGCATACTGGACGTTGGCTGTGGCACGGGGTTCCTCCTGAGAGCATTGGAGTTGGAGGGATATGAGCATTTGTGGGGTGTCGAGCTGGATGAGAACCAGTATCGTGAGGCCGTCCATCGAGTCCAGCGCGCGAGACTGGCACACCGGGACGCCTTCGAGTATCTGCAAAGCAGCGGGGAGAAGTTTGATGTGATCTTCTTGTACGATCTGATCGAACATATCGCCAAGGAGGAGATCGTCCCCTTGCTTTGCCTGGCGCATGAGTCTCTGGAAGCGGGAGGAGCACTGATCATCAAGACTCCCAACGCGGACTGCCCCTTCGCGGCGTCGAGGATGAGGTACATTGATTTCACGCATGAGGTGATGTTCAACGAAGAGAGTATGAGGATGGTCTTACGGCAGGCAGGGTTCGAGGAGATTACGTGCCGGCCCACGAGGCACCCGCCAGGCCCTCGTCGGCTCCCGGCCGCGCTGTTGAGGGCCGCGGCGAACCTGTTCCCGAGATTCTTCCTGTTTGCGTATTTCGGCCCACCAGCGCTCCGGTGGATCCTCACCCCCAATTTCATCGCGGTTGCCAGGAAGCAGGTGCCAGGAGGAGCGCCCTGATCGATCGGTGAGGGCGATGGGGTGTCTCCCGTGTGGGGGATAGGGGAACGTGTTGGAAGCGTTGGCGGAAAACGTTGACAATCACAGCACGGTTGCATAGCATCGCTTGGGTGCGATCCGCTCGCCAGGCACAGAACTGCAGCAACGAGATCGAGGATGGAAACACAGGGGATAGCCGTTTTTGATGTCTGCGGCACCGTTACGAAAACGAACAATACGTCCGACTTCATCGAGTTTGTTCTCCGCAGGAACAGCCTCTGGCGGTACGGTCTGTTCCTCCTGATCCGGATTCTATCCCGCCTGTCTCGCCTCCTGGCAGTCCGCTCGCCTGCCGGCAGGGACATCTGGAGAGACCGCCAAATTGCTTTGCTGCGCGGCTACTCTTGCGATCGAATCAGAGAGATGGCCCGGTTGTATGCCGACGGCCTTTTCAAGGAGGGGCGGTTGAACGGGAAGGTCCTGGAGGCCATGACGCGGGAAAAGGAACAAGGCAGGACCCTCTGCCTGGTTTCCGCCGCGATTGCGCCCCCTATTGTAGAGATCGCTGGAAGGCTGGGGATTGAAACCTTCTACTGCTCCGAGTTGGAGATGGACAACGGGTGCTACACCGGGAGATTGAGAACCGATCTGCTGGGGCGCAAGGACTCGATCCTGGAGAGGATCGCCTCCGGTGCGGATTTGCAGAACTCCTCGGTGTACTCCGACAATGCGGAAGACACCCGCTTCATGATGACCTTCGGGAGGCGCACCCTGGTGTTGAACGGGAGCCAGGCGGCCAGGGTGGGGGACGCCGGCAATGGCCAATTTGACTATCTCGTCAACCCTCCGGCCGCACCGAGGTACAAAGACGTCCATTCGGTGAACGAGCGGACCATCCGGTGGATCTACATACCGCCTTTGTACTATATCATAAGCCGATTCCACCGGGAGGGCTTCCTCTCGTTGCTTTTCCGGGAGGTGATCCCGGTGACGCTGGCGGGCTTTCTCGCGATGCACGGTGACGCACGCGCTCTGGGCCTGGTGCCTCTGGCCTTCTGGATGTTCTATGCGATCTACGAAATCGGGGGGCTGGTCAACGATTTGTCCGTGCCGCGGGAGGCGTTTGGGACCGGGACCGATCGCATTGCGCCGCAGGTCCGCATCCGCACAGGTCTGTTCGTCGCCACCCGGGTGGCTCTCGTCGGATTCCTGTCGGCGCTGCTGTCGCTCGGACGGTATCCCGTGTGGTTCTTCCTCGGGGCGCTCGCCTTTTGCCTGGCGGTGTACTTCCTTCACACCCTGGTTCTGAATCGTCCGAGGATCCTGACGTTCCTCCTGCTGAAGATTGGCAGGATCTCCATTCCCTTGACCATCCTGGCGCCTGGTCTTGACGGGGGGACTTTGATCTACCTGGCGGCGATCTTGTCCACCCTGGATGTCCCCTGGAGAGTGTACGACTACGGCCGCCGCCGGAACCTGGTGCCAGCGACGGTCCCTACGTGGCAAGTCCGGTGTGCGAATGTAGCACTGCTCTGGGTGCTGGGCGCCCTGGCGTACGCGCTGAATGGATCGTACTGTCTCCTGGTGATTGCCTCGTACTATGCCACGCTCGAAAGCCCACGGATCGTTCCTCCATGACCGCGTACCTTGTGAATCCGTTGTCTTTGTTTCTCGGCGTGTGGGGCGTGGCCACCTTCCTGTACCTCGGCGGCGTGCGCGCCGGAGCGTTCCCGTCGCCCCAACCTCTGCTGATGGCGGCGCTGCTGCTGAACGTCGGCACGTTCTCCCTCGGGTATCTCACCTGGTCTCTGTTCCGGGACCTGCCGCCGCGGCTCCCCGGGCGCGCCGTCAGCGCCGCCCCCGGCGGAGGCCTAGCTTGCCCACCGTTCACGCGGGATCGCCTCGCCCGCGCCCTGCGGATCATCCTTCTCATCGGCTTGGTGAGCCTGGTGATCGAGATGTACCGGCTCGCGACTCTCGCCTCGCACTTTCACACCACGTGGTCCTACCTGGTGACCCATCCCTCGGTTCTTCGTCTCCGGCTCGTCATGTTCATGTCGGCCACGGTGTTTCAGGCCAGCCTGACCGTGATGTTGCTGTCGCTCACGAACAGCATTTTCTCCATCGGCTTTATCCTGCTGGGCCTGTTCCTGTACGTCGATCGTACGCGGTGGAAGTATTTCTACCTGTCCGCCTTCCTGTTCATCTCCCTGGTGGTCGGCCTGTTCCATCTGAGTCGCTACGAGGTGACGGCCAACATCCTGTACCTGGTCCTCGCCTATTGTTTCGTGCACGCGCAGGACAGTTCGAAGCCTGTGGGATGGGCTTTGGCCCATGCGGATGGTTCCGGGGATCGACGGAAGCAGCCTGGGCTCAAGCCCATCCTACAACTCCTGATTCCGATCTTCGCCGTCGTTCTGCTGTTCATTGCCATTGACCTCCTGCTGCGCAAGAGCGCCGCCTACGGCCGGGCCAACCGGCTGCAGGGCTTTGCGTTTCATCTCTACTGGTACATCGCCTCGCCCCTGGCGGCCTTCAACGAATTCCTGTCTACCTTCAACGATGTCCACGAGTGGGGTCAAAACACGTTCTTTCCCATCTACAAATGGCTGTGTCGCTTCGGCCTCGCGCAGCAGACGGAGGTGTCTGTCTATGGCGAGAGGGTGTACCTCCCTTATTTGGCCAACGTCTACACGTATCTGCGGAACTTCTACGCGGACTTCGGCCTTCTGGGCGTGGCGCTCGCGCCCTACGCCCTGGGCTGGCTCACGGCCGCCGTCCAGTACCAGGCCCGCCGGTACGTCCACTACCTGAACCTCTATATCGTGCTGTTGATGTTCATCCTGTTTTCCTTCTATAACTTCTTCCTCTCCTCCAACCAGATCTACCTGCAGATTCTGTTCGGCTTCGTCTTCTTCCGGTACGATATGCCGACGGCACGTGTCCCGAAAGAGACCCTACATAGCGCGGACGTCCATCATGGTCTTGGCTGCCTGAGTCGTATCGAGGAACCAAATGCCTGACAACGAGCCACGGATCAGGGTGCTGTACTGCATTCTCGACAGCCGGTTCGGTGGGCCGCATCGACTGGCGCAGACGACGGCCCGGCAACTGCGAGACTACGGCGTCGAGACCTGCTTTCTGTTGGGACAAAAGTCCCAGGACCTGTGGCGTCCCGAGGGTTTCGAAGTCTTCGCCCGCCGGCATATCCAATGCTTCACACGCCGCCATCCCTTGCTGAACTTCGCCGCTTTTTGCCTGTTCCTGCCCGCCAACCTGCTCCGGATCCGCCGCATCATCCGGTCCCATGACATCGACATCGTCCACGTGGACGGCATCACCAACTTCGTGCCGGCCCTAGCGGCCGGGCTGACCCGGACCCCGGTCGTCTGGCACTACAACGATCATTTGCCCGACCCGCTGAAACGGCTCCTCCTGCGCTTGGTCAAAGCCCGGGCCTCGACCGTGATCGTCCAGGGCGAGCGGCTTCGGGAAGCGCGAACCGGGTCCGACCCGAAGCTGAGCGGCAAGACCGTCGTGCTCTATCCCGGGATCGATCTGCGCGAGTTCGATCCCGGCCGGTACGACCCCCAGGCGCGCGCCCGGCTCCGGGAGGAGTGGGGTGTACCCCGGGACGTCCCGCTGATCGGCATGATCGGCAACATGAATCGCTTCAAGGGCCATGCGTGTTTCATCCGCGCGGCCCAACACATCAAGCAGCAGGTCCAGACGGCCAAGTTCATCGTGGTCGGCCGGAAACTGGACACGGACCCGGATTACTGGGAGCAAATGCAGCAGCTTACAGCGGAATGTGGACTGAAAGAGGACCTGATCTTCGCCGGTTTCCAAGAGGAGATTGCGGGCTTGCTGTGCTCCTGGGATGTCTTCGTGCTTTCGTCCGTCCTGGAATCCTGCCCGAACGTGGTGTTGGAAGCGATGGCCATGGGCGTGCCCATCGTGGCGACGGATGTCGGGGCGGTATCGGAGTTGGTGCTGGACGGCCGGACCGGGTTCGTGGTCCCGCCCCACGATGCCGAGGCCATCGCCAACGCCGTGCTGGCATACCTGGCGATGCCCCAAGAGCAGGTCCGAAATCTGACCGACGCGGCGCGAAAAAGAGTTGAGAATACGTTTGCTGTCGATATAATGGCTCGGCAACAGTATCAGGTATATGAGAACGTCTCCAAACGGCAACCGGCGTGTTTGGGGACCCGGGAAGCCTGAGCCGGCCTCGTGGCGCGAGTTTGGGCTCGGCGGATTCGTGGTGCGAGAACGCGCGACTTAAGACCGCCGCGGGGGAAAGAATTAAGGAACGGCCGTGAAGGTTCTGCTGATAGACCCTCCGTTCTACAGGCTGATCGGTTTCTATAACCGTTATTTTCCGCTGGGCCTGGTGAGTGTGGGGACGGTGCTGAAGGAAGCGGGGCACGAGGTCGTCGTCTATGATGCCGACACCAACGAGAACCCTTGCGCCATGGACTACACGCGCTTGCCGGACCACTATCGGCGCTATCTCGCCTCCCTCCAGGAGGCAAATCATCCCGTCTGGCAGGAGGTTCGCGCGACGATTCAGGAATTCCGGCCTGACGTCGTGGGGATTTCCATCTGGACCACCTACGCCGCCGCGGCGTTTCATGTCGCCCGGATCAGCAAGGAAATCGATCCGGCTTGTCCCGTCCTCATGGGCGGGCCCCACGCGACCGTCAAGGCCGAGGAAGTTCTAAGTGTATGTCCTGACGTGGATTACGTCATTCGAGGGGAAGGGGAGAACACCGCCGTGGAACTGGTCGCCGCGCTGGCGGATGCGGCGCGCGGCACTCCTTTGTCCTTGGAGACTATCCGGGGCGTGTCGTTCCGCGCGGACGGCGTCATCAAACATTGTCCGGCCCGGGAAAGGATCGAGAATCTCGATGAGCTTCCCGTGCCGGACAGGAGCCTCCTGAAGAACGAAATCACCTACTCCTCGGAGGACATGGGGCTGGTCATGACCAGCCGGGGCTGTCCCTTTTCCTGCGCGTTTTGTGTCACCGAGACGCGGCAGGTGCGCTACCGCTCGATCGAGCACGTCCTCGCGGAGATCAGGGACGTCAAAGCGGTCTACGGCACCACCCAGTTCAGCTTCAAGGACGACTCTTTTACGGTCAACAAGAAGAGGGTGGTCCAGTTCTGCGCCGCCCTGACGCGCGAGAATCTCCACATCGGGTGGGAATGTAACACCCGCGTGGACCTGGTGAATGAGGAAATGCTCCGGGACATGAAGCGGGCCGGCTGCAACAGTATCAAGGTGGGCATCGAGTCCGGCAGCGAAACGGAGCTGGCGCGGATGAACAAGGGGATCACCCTCGATCAGGTGCGGCGGGCGGCGGTCCTGTTCCGGAAGACCGGAATCCACTGGACGGGGTATTTCCTGATGGGTACTCCAGGAGAAACCCTAAAGGATGTTTACAGGACCCTCGATTTCATGTATGAAATCAGACCTGATTTCGCTTCGATCGGCGTCTATGAGCCGTTTCCAGGCACGGCCATGTTCGAGGAGGGCCTCCGGCGAGGTCTCGTGAAGCTCGACATGTCGCGGAAAGATTTTTTGGAGATGCTGCCGAATGACTATTACAAGGCCGAGGCCCGCCGCCAGGTCGACACCATCGATCCGGAGGTCTTTGAGAGTCAGCAGGCCGAGATGAAGAGGCGGTTCCACGCCTACAACAAGGGCATGGGCCGGCTCCTGAAACGGGCGAAGTCCCGCGCTGGACTCTACTGGACCCAGCCGGCGCTGCTGTTGGCCGATTTTCGCAAGTATCTCAGTTGGACCTGAAGCTCGATATGACGTTGTCGATTGTCATCGTAAATTATAACACCGAGAAGCTGCTGCGAAGCTGCCTGAAGTCGGTCTATGCCGGCGCCAACGGCACGCCGCTCGATATCTGGGTCGTGGACAATAGCTCCCGCGACAGCAGCGTGGCGATGCTCAAGTCATTGTTCCCGATGGTCAAGGTGATTCAGAACCCCTCCAACGTCGGCTTTTCCCGAGCCAACAACGTGGTGATCTCCCAAAGCCGGTCCGACTACGTCCTCCTGCTCAATCCCGATACGCTGATCATCGGCGACGCCATCGAGCGGGTGGTCAAGTTCATGAAGGAGCATCCGGAGGTCGGCATTGCCGGCTGCAAGGTGCTCAACCGGGATGGCACGCTGCAGCTCGCCTGTCGCCGGAGCATCCCCACGCCGGAGGTGGCCTTCTACCGCCTGACCGGGTTGAGCAAGCTCTTCCCCCGAAGCCGGGTGATGGCCAAGTACAACATGACCTACGAAAGCCCGGACCAGACCCACGAGGTCGATGCGGTCTCGGGCGCCTTCCTGATGATCCGCCGCAAAGTGGTGGAAGAGATCGGGCCGCTCGACGAGCGGTTCTTCATGTACGGCGAGGAGCTCGACTGGTGCCTGCGCACC